>Ga0315298_1001040_pt1 | contig 52660 bp, 42 predicted proteins | sample WHS_1_MG_FD_203077 | JGI IMG/M metagenome (GOLD analysis project Ga0315298, IMG submission 203077) | Extremophilic microbial mat communities from Washburn Hot Springs, YNP, Wyoming, USA - WHS_1_MG | ecosystem: Environmental > Aquatic > Thermal springs > Hot (42-90C) | place: USA: Wyoming... | reverse complement strand
AAAAAGTAACAATCTAACCACAAATGTTGTGGTGTAATAACTGGCCGATAAAGCGGTGTCGGCGACTCTTTCTTTGCACACTTTCTTTCTGGTCGTTCAGAAAGAAAGTGTGAAGGGTTTCCCCTCGGTCTTGCCCGGGGCATGCTTTTTTGGTTACTTTTTCTTTGTTGCTGGAGACAAAGAAAAAGTAACAATCTAACCATAAATGTTATGGTTTAATAATCTGCCGAAGTGACGATTTATTGTAATTCAATCAAAAATAGGGAATTCCCATATTACATTTACTTTTTTGGAACTAGCCTTTAAAATTAATATAATACTTTTCAGGAGTTACCAATGATAGACCTGCATACCCACACCCTCTGGAGCGATGGAGAACTTATTCCGTCAGAGCATATCAGAAGAGCCTGCCATAAAGGCTATAAAAGCATTGCTATTACAGATCATGCGGATTCCTCCAATATTGAAATTCTCTGCAAGGAAAGCATTGCCTTTGCCAGAAAGATGAATCAGATACAGGATGAAATATATGTTATATCCGGGATTGAAATTACCCATGTTCTGCCAGATGAGATAAATGATTTGACCGAGTTTGCAAAAAAATCTGGAATTGGCATTGTTGTTGTTCACGGAGAAACAATAGCGGAACCTGTAAGAGAAAAGACTAATCTGGCTGCTATAAAAGCAAAGGTGGATATTCTTGCTCATCCCGGGCTTATTTCCGAAGAGGAGGTAGAGCTTGCAAGAAAGAATAATGTCTATCTTGAAATAACCTCAAGGAAGGGACATTGTCTTACAAATGGTCATGTCGCAAAGCTTGCTTTAAAATTTGGTGCATCCCTTGTTATAGACACTGACTCACATACCTCGGATGATTTTATCAGCAGAGAAAAGGCTTTAAAAATCCTTCTTGGGGCTGGCATTCCTCTGGAATATACTGAAGCTATATTCAATAATTCTAAAAGCATTGTAGAAAAGATTGCTAAAAGCCTTTAAGAGGTTTATTGATGAATATAATTCCTTTCGATCTTTTCCAAAATAACATACCCCGGGATATAGAATACATTGCCAGAACATTAAACCAGAAAGGCTTTGAAGTCTTTCTTGTAGGAGGAGCTGTAAGGGATATGGTTCTTGCGGAAGGATATAACAAAGCCAATCTAAAAAATTCCGATTTTGACTTTACCACCAACGCAAAACCCGAAGAAGTAATCTTAATGTTCAATAAAAAGGGAAAAGAAAAAGTTTTTACAATACCAACAGGGATTGCACATGGCACTGTTACAATTGTCATTTTCAGAGACAACACTCCACATCATTACGAGATTACAACATACAGAGTGGATCATGAATACATAGATGGCCGTCATCCCGTTTCTGTACATTATTCAAACTCTCTACTTGAAGATCTTTCTCGAAGAGATTTTACAATAAATGCCCTTGCATACGATGTATTCAAAAAAGAAATTATTGATCCCTTTGGTGGATTAACCGATTTGAAAAACAAGGTAATCCGTACAGTTGGAGAACCGCTTCTGCGATTTCAGGAAGATGGCTTAAGGCCTATCAGAGCCTGCAGGCTTGCAGCCCAGTTAGAGTTTAAAATTGAGCAGAATGTTCTGGACGCAATCCCAGGGGTTCATCATGTAATATCAAAAGTATCTGCCGAAAGGGTGCATGACGAACTAATAAAGCTTATGAAAGCCAGACTCCCATCAATAGGGCTGGAATACATGCGAACAACAGGAATACTTAATCTTTTTATGCCAGAGTTGCTTGAAGGATATGAGGTATATCAGAATGAATTTCATAAATATGATGTCTATCATCATAATATATATAGCTGTGATGCCGTAAACCCTTCAAAACCCCTTGTAAGACTTGCAGCCCTTCTTCATGACATAGGTAAGCCGCGGGCAAAAAAATACGCAGAGGAAAGCGGCAATGGCAATGTTTTCTATAATCATGAAGTAATAGGTGAAAAGATAACAGAAAGAATACTAAGGAGATTAAAATTCAGTAATCATGAAGTACGCACAATAAAAAAACTTGTAAAGTTACATATGTTTTACTACACAGACGAATGGAGCGATGGGGCAGTACGCCGTTTTCTTCGTAAGCTTAATGCAGATTCAATAGAGCTGGAGGATTTATTTGAACTTAGAAAAGCTGACAGAATAGGTAGTGGAATGCGAACGGGCGAAGCAGACATACTTGATAAATTTAAAAAAAGAATTCAGAAAGTAATAGAAGAGGATAATGCCCTGAAGGTAACCGATCTGGATATAAATGGACATGACATCATGAATCACTTTAAAATTGGTCCATCAAAGTTAATAGGTGAAATGCTGGAATATATGCTTCAGAAAGTGCTGGATAACCCGGAATTAAATGAAAAAGAAAAGCTTCTAAAAATAGGTGAAGACTTTATCAAAAAATTTTCTAATGAGGTAAAAAAATGAGATTGTCGATATTATTTTTTCTTTTCATAATTCAATTTTCTTTTCTATTCGCAAACACTACAGAAGAATTCTTAAATAACACAAACTCCATGCAAAGAAGTACTGAGGAAGGAAACAGAAGACTTATTACACTCCTAAGCAATGAAATTGTCCAGAATCCAGAATCATATGAACTTAACTGGCAATTTGCTGCTATTCTCTATTTTCAGGGTTATTATTACGAGAGAGCAAAAGAAGCAAGAATAGCCTATTTTAAAAGAGCAATCGAGCATGCAGAAAAGGCAAAATCGATAAATCCAGATGGCATCGATGGACACTACTGGCTTGCTGTTTCATATGCCTCCTGGTCAGAGGAACGAGGAATATTAGAAAGCCTTTACTATGTAGAAAAAGTGGTAAATGAAATAAGTAAAGTAATCAATACTAACCCCAAATTTCTAAATGGATTACCCTGGATTATAAGAGCCAAGGCTTACAATTTTGCTCCGGGCTGGCCAATAAGCCTCGGAAATAAAGAAAAGTCTTATGAGGATGCAAAAATGGCTCTAAAAATCGGGGAAAGCAATCGTCTTGTATATATGTTATACACAGATATTCTTTTAAATGATGGAAAATACCAGGAATGCAGAGAAGCTATAGAAAAAGGATTAAATTTACCTTTTGATGAAAGGCTTTTTAGGGAAGAAGAACATGCAATAACAGATTTAAAAAAGAAACTAAGAAAGCTTCAAAAGTAAAAAACAATTTTACCTTACTTACTTCTTTTTCATAGCTCCGAGCTTTAATTTCTTGGCTTCCTCTTCCTTTTTCTTCAAATCCAGCTCAAGCTTATCCTTCCATTTCTCAACTGTCTTCTTTGTTTCCTGGGCAAGTTGCTGTTCATTCAGGATAATATAAATCCGTAACAGAAGACTTAAAAAATCAATTCCCTTGCTCATATCGGTTACTTCCATAGTACTCAATTCATATTTTGTCCTATACTTTCTGGCAGCTTCTTCAATAACCCTTATTGCAAGCTGAATCGTCTCGTTTATTTCCACATAATATGGATCGGTGGCATCATTCATCTTGTTCACATATTCTTTAAAGTTAATGAAATTCTTTGTCAAAGCTGCATATTTACCAAACATTTCTACAAAGGTCCACTTCCATTTTGAGTTTTCTCCCTCTGCATACTCAACCATAGCTATACAGTACTCAATCTTCTTTAGAAGATGAAGGAGTCTTTTAGGGTTAATAAGAGACAATCTTTCTATTATTTCAGCGTTGTCCGTTAATGAGGAATCGATCGCTGTTCCCACTATGGATTCCAGCAACTTAATTGTCTGATAAATATTCTTTCTAGCATTGGTAAGGTAAAGATCATTCTTAATATCCATTATCTGAAGGCTATAGTCATTCATCTTGCAGTAGATTTGTACAGCATCCAGATAAGCTATAGCAGCAGCTATTCTTTTAAATAGAGAGTTTAATTCTTTATCCCTCATCCCTTCTCTTTCATATTTTTGCGCCTTTCTCTGCACAGCATCAACCTGATCCCTCAAATCCCTCACAATAGCATTATAAGCCTCTTTTTTCTCCTTTGGTATCTGTTTTAATGCCATAAAACTATTTTCTCCGATCTTTTAAAAATAGCTTTTTTATTTTATAATATCCACAAGGAAAAATAAAAAATCTTTATTTATTTTATCGGCATAAAAAATAAGTAAGTGAAAAGGATTTATTTAATGAATGGAAACAAGTTTATAGAAAAATTTATTGAAAATATAGGCAAACTGGACGAAATAAACATAAAATCTGTACTGGAATCACTGGAAAACGAAAGGAAATTCTTTAAAATCGTCTTTGACTATCTGGATGAAGGCATTATTCTGATTGTTGATAACAAAGTAGTCTTTCTAAATCAAAAAGCAAAAAATTTATTAATAACACCTTCTCTCACAAAAAACTCCTATTCTCTTGAAGAATTTAAGAAAAATGTTGGAAATATATTCCTCTGTAACATAATTTGCAAATCACTCGAAAAAAACGATTGCAAAACAGAATTAATAGACAGGGCAAGAGAAAATAGGTACTATCAATTTGAAAAGTTCTGCGTGATGGAAAAAGTTTACATAATAAAAATAAAGGACATTACCGAAAGCAAGAATATGGAATTTCAGCTAAAGAATATGGAATCCATATCTGCTCTAAACACACTTGCTGCAGGTATTGCGCATGAAATTAAAAATCCGTTAACTGCAATAGATCTTCACATTCAGATAATAAAAAAGGCTATAAAGAAAAAGATTGTAGAAGCTTCTCCGGAAATAATTCATTTTATAGAAATAATTGACGAAGAGCAGAAGAGGCTTACTAAAATTGTGAATGATTTTTTAACAGCAGCCAGAAAGAGAGAATTAAACCTCTCTTTTGAGGATCTAAATTCCTATCTCCAGGAAATAATAAAGCTAATCCAGCCCGAAATTGAAAATAATTCAATAGAATTGGTTCTTGAATTTAATTCAATACCAAAAATATTCATTGATAAAGATTACTTAAAACAGGCTTTCTTAAACATTTTTAAGAATGCAATTGAATCAATGCTTCAAACAGAAGAAGCTAGAGAAAAAGGAAAAATATTGAAGATAAAAACTTTTTACGATAATGCTATGGATGCTGTCGGTGTTTCCATTCAGGATAATGGAACTGGAATTGAAGAAGAAAAGATACAGAAGATATTTGAACCTTACTACACCACAAAAGAAAATGGTACAGGCCTTGGATTAACGATAGTATACAAGATAGTAAAAGAACATGGTGGAGATATTAAAGTTGAAAGTGAAAAAAACAAAGGAAGTACATTTACCATATACCTACCACTAAGTAAAGGCAGAAAATTAATCACAGGTGAATAGGGATCCAAATGTAGATTTTATTCCGCTTTTATGATAAAATGTTTATTAGATTTATAAGGAGCTATTGATGGAAAATGCTTTATGGAAATCTACAACAATTATCTGTGTAAGAAAAGGGAAAGAAGTTGCAATGTCGGGAGATGGACAGATAACCCTTGGAGAAATGATTATCAAGAGTAATGCTGTTAAGATAAGAAGGCTTTATAAAGAAACCGTTTTAGCTGGATTTGCAGGTTCTGCTGCAGATTCTCTTGCCCTTCTTGAGAAATTTGAAATAAAGCTTGAGGAATTTTCTGGAGATCTTTTAAAAGCAAGCGTAAGCCTTGCGAAGGACTGGCGTCTTGATAAGGTTTTACGCCAGCTTGAAGCAATGCTTATTGTGGCTGATAAAAAAATCACTCTACTTATTTCAGGAAATGGAAACATAATTGAACCAGAAGACAACATAGCGGTTATTGGTTCTGGGGCAGGTTATGCAAGAGCTGCAGCTATCGCTTTTATGAAAAGTAATCCAGAAATGAGTGCTAAAGACATAGCTCACTCTTCTATAGAAATTGCTTCAAAAATATGTATCTATACAAACAGTCAAATAATTACAGAAACTCTGTAACACAAGGAAAAAATAATGCAAAAAGATCATCATGACATAATAAACATCACTGAAGATCCAGAGCAATATAAACCGCGCAACATAGTAAAGGCTTTGGATAATTATATAGTTGGTCAGGAAAGGGCAAAAAAACTTGTGGCTATAGCTCTAAGAAATAGAATTCGTCGCAAATTTGTTCCGGATGAATTAAAAGACGAAATCGCACCAAAAAATATCCTTATGATAGGACCAACGGGAGTTGGAAAGACAGAAATCGCAAGAAGAATAGCTCAGATTCTTGATGCTCCTTTCGTTAAAGTAGAAGCCACAAAATTCACCGAAAGAGGCTATGTTGGAAGAGATGTGGAATATATGATAAGGCTTCTTGTTAATCATTCAGTTAATACAATAAAATCAAGAATGAAAGAAAATCTAAAGGATGAGATTACTTCCGATGTAATGAAAAATATTCAAAAGATCATATTTGATGAATTAACCAGTAATAAAGGTATAAATCCGAATTTACTCTCTCCAGAAGAAAAAACAAAGATCAAAAATGATATTAAAAGAAAATTAAAGAACCGGGAACTGGATGAATTTTTAATAAATATAAAACTGAAGAAAAAGAATATTGCTATATTTCCAATGGTAGACATGTTTCCCGGAATGGATGATATGGAAAGCGGATTTCAATCCATATTCGGCGACTCTGGAATAGAAACAGAGGAAACAAAAAGACTAACAGTAAAAGAGGCTATAGAGGCTTTAACCCAGCAATATCTGGATGAGCGAATTGACAAAGACAAGGCTATTGAACTTGGGATAAAATGGGCGCAGGAGATGGGGATAGTTTTCATTGACGAAATAGATAAAATTGCAGATAAGGCAAAAGGGGTTGGACCCGAGGTTTCACGAGAAGGTGTACAAAGGGACCTTTTGCCCATTGTAGAAGGCACATCTGTAAGTACAAAATATGGTGTGGTAAAAACCGACCATATCCTTTTTATCGCGGCAGGAGCCTTTCATGTAACAAAACCTTCTGACATGATACCCGAGCTTCAAGGGCGATTTCCCATAAGGGTTGAACTTAAAAGCCTCGAAAAGGAAGATCTAAGAAGAATCTTAATCGAACCAAAGAATTCCCTTCTAAAACAATACAAGGCCCTTTTTCAAACAGAAGGCATAAATCTTGAGTTCGACGAAAAGGCTTTCGATAGAATCGTGGATATTGCCTATCAAACCAATAAAACTGTGGAAGATATTGGGGCAAGACGATTACATACAATAATGGAATATCTTCTTGAAGATATTTCCTTTGAAGCACCTGACCTGCAGGATAAAAATGTAATTATCACAGAAGACTATGTGACCCAAAGGCTTTCTTCTATAATAAAAAGTATAGATGTAACAAAATATATTCTATAAAAAAAGTTAAGTACTATGAAACTTTTAAAGATAACAATTACAATTATTCCAGTACTTTTTATAATTCTGCTTACATCAATAATCTTTTATATTACATTCTACCCTGTTCAATACAACACAGGGCAAAGTAAAGAGCTCGGTGTTGTGTTTGGAGCGGGTATAAATAGAAATGGAGAACCAAGTATAGCCCTGAGGTATCGTCTTGATAAGGCTTTTGAGCTTTATAATAGTGGATATATTAATAAAATACTGGTAAGCGGTAGAAATGAAGAAGCAGGCATAATGAAAAATTATCTATTAAGAAAAGGATTAACCCCAGAACTTATAATACAGGATAACTTCGGAGATACCACTTATGTAACTATAAAAAATGTAAAAAAATATATGCAGACTAATAATATATCAAATGGTGTAATATTCATAAGTCAGAAATTTCATATTCCTCGCATTATATTTATATCGAAAAAAATGAACATTAAAAATGCATCCTACATAGCCTCCGACCCAAAAAGGATTAAAACCATAGATGAGCTTTTTATTATTCTCAGAGAATCTGTGGCTTTTATAAAAAATATGATTATAGATAATGAGTGATTATTTGGGAATTTGAAATTTTGGGAAATATTGTATGGAAGCAGGAATAAATGAGATCTTTTATTCAATTCAGGGGGAAGGAATTCTTACAGGTTTTCCTTTCTTATTTATAAGATTTGGAGGGTGCAATCTAAACTGCCCCTACTGTGACACGAAGTGGTCAAGGAAAACTAAAAAGCATTGTCTTGTTTATTATTACAGAAAAAAAATGAAGATAAAAAATCCTGTATCGATATCGCAACTTAAAACCCTCATTAAACCCTATAAATACGATTATGTTTCCTTAACAGGTGGAGAACCCCTACTTCAACAAAAATTTATAGAAGGCTCTCTAAATATCTTCAAAAACAAAAAGATACTAATTGAAACAAATGGAACCCTTTATGATAATATCAGTGAAACCCTTATAAAAAGAATAGATTACTGGTCTGTGGACATTAAGCTACCATCTATTACAAAAAAAGACTGCATTAAGGAATTAAATTTATTCCTTAAAGGATTAAAAAAAGCTAAATATGTTATTTTGAAATGTATTTTTTCTGATGAAGTACCTGCATCAGAATTAAGGCTTGCCGGTATGATTGCAAAAAACTTCTATAAGACAAATAAAAATCTTTCTCTTATCTTTCAACCCATAATGAAAGGTAAAAAAGTAAAGATAAAAAAATCTATAAATCTTGTTTATTCAATAATGGAAAATGCTCATTTTGAAGTACGCTTAATCCCGCAGATGCATAAATATTTAGCTCTTAAATAAGTTTATACTTAAAGTTTTAACTTTGTAAATCTAAAAAAGAATCTGGAATTTCCCTAATAATTCGATTAAAATTTTCAATAATCAGGCCAAATAACCTTTTTGCATTATCAAGCTTCTGTTCTATAGAAGAAAAATAATCAAAAATAGTTTTGATATCACTATCAATTCGATTATAGCCATTGCTTATATTTTCTGAGATATCCTTTATAAAAATACTCTTTTGATTTATTGTTTCTGCCTCTGAATAGATTGAATTAGAATAATTTACAATATTTAATACCGCGGAAAAAATTTTTTCGTTTATTTTTTCCATCTCTACAAAAAACTCCTTTACCTTAAGAGTTGAAGAAATTCCGCTATTAAAATCTTTACTTAATGAAACCAGTATATCATCAATCTGAGAACTTTGAGTCTTTATTAAATCAGAAAGACTTCTTAAATCCGAAGCCACAACACTAAAGTCGGAAGTAAGATTTTTCTTATTGCTTGATTCAATAGAAGCATTCATAGAGAGTGCATGAACATATTCAGAGATCTTTTCCAGCTCTCTATTCTTATTAAACATGAAATCCTTTTCTTCTTTAAACCTTTCAATTAGAGTCATTATTCCATCAAGATTTTTCTTGGCACTATCAATAACAGAATCAAGATTTACAACTCCACTGGATATGATTTTTCCTTTCTCTGTTAAATCGCCCAGAGTAGTAAAAGATTTATTATTTTCCTCAAGAAGAAAGCTTACAGTGCTCTCAATCTTTGCTCTGAGATCTGCTTCATTGTAATCGAAATTCTTATTCAAATAAGAAACCTTAAATAAGCTTTCATTGTATTCTTTTAATAGACTCTCACCCTCAGAAGAAAGCTTTAATATCTCTCTATAAAACGATTGTAAGCGTTCTCTAAATTCTCCCACAGCCTCAAGTATAGCTTTTTTTAAGCTATCAGCACCCATCAAGGGAATTTCTATTTCTTCTTGTTTTACATCATGGGGGAAAAATCTTTTGTAGAATAAAAGATAAATATCCCCAATTAATACAATAATTCCAGAAAATAAAATTCTGCAATTAAATTTAAAACCTAAAATACTTCCCGATAAAAGTTCAAGAGTGGATAAAATAAAAAAGGTAATAAACAAAATTGATACACTTAATTTCAAAATTATAGGTAAATCCTTGTTTTTAAGGAAAAAATAACCAACACTTGCCAGGCTAAAAGTATAAACAATGTTAGCCACCCATAAGCCAACATTTTTATCTTTCGAAAATAAAAAAAGCAGTGTTAATACAGCCAGATAAAGTAAAGTACTTCCAGATAGATATACAAGGTAATTAACATATTTACCTTTTTCTGGCATATAGAAGAATAAAATGAAAAGAAAGGATAGGATAAATAATATAACATTACTGGAAAAACTAAAAAACAAACTTTGAGACACAAGTTTCAAATCCAGTAGCCCATATAAAACTAAAAAAACATTTATCGCCAGTAAGATTCTCTTTTTATTATCAGGATATAAACCAACCCAATGTTTTCCAGACAGGAATAGAAAAATAATCGAAAAAATAGCAGAGAATATAGCAAACAGAATTAAATAATTTTCAATTACCATTATCACCATTAACAATCTTCTCCGTACCGGAAAAGATTCTGTATGCATTTTTTCGTAAAAATCGATTTATAATATAAGCAAGAATGCTAAAAATCACCAGAAGGTAAAAAATTTTTCTAAAAAACAAAAATATCAGTATCAATCCTAAAGCCATCAGGAAATAGTACAAAATATAGTAATACATATTACTGCTTAGAATTTTTTTTTTCAAATACCCAAGAGTTCTTACTTTTTCCTCTTTAATTTGTTCCCTTCTACATTTCTTCTTATAATAGCCAATCTTATAAAAGACTTTTTCTTTATCTTCATTCACAACTTTTATAATAAAGCTTATTCCTTTTAAAGAAATAGAGAAGCTTGAAGAAATATATTCTAACTGAATTGTATTATCATATTGAATTGGAGTCAGCACCTTTGCTAGTGAATTTAAAAAAGTCTTGTCGAAACCAAGCTTCATATAAGACAAAAGATACAAAGAAACAAAAACAGGCATTTTTTCTTTCTGAAGGCTTATAATAAGCTTATCTGTATTTTGAACATTAATTAGAAGTTCATTCTCCACTTCATGATTAATGTCTTCTGAATAATTATCAACTATTATTATCCTTGCGTTATGAATACTATCATCAAGTACAAAACCAATGGAGTCATAAGGGAAGAGGAATACTGAAGGCTTAATCTCTTTAAACATTATTCCTTCTTCCTTCCAGGCCTCCCTGGATACCAGAGTATTTCCTCCCTCATAATTTTTCACAATGTAGTTCTTTAAATAAGGCGTATCGACCAGGTATTTCAAGATAAACCAGAAGTTTATAACATTTTCACATTCGACCAGGTATCTATAGCGGCTGGAATCAATAATCTTGAGTGCCATATTCTCCTCTACAGTCAATATTCAATCACAATATGATAAAATTATCCTATAAATAGCGCAAATTTTACACAATTTATCAGCAACCAGCGACCCTTTTCCTTGAAAATAAAGAAGTTCTGTAATAAAATAATCTGGATGCTTTTTCACCAAGGGGAATATTTATGGTAAGGACACGCTTTGCTCCATCGCCTACAGGAAGGTTGCATGTTGGAAATGTAAGAACCGCCCTTTTTGCCTACCTATATGCAAGACATACAGGGGGAAAGTTTGTCTTAAGAATAGAAGATACAGACATAGATCGCTCTCACCCTGAATATACAGAAAGGCTTATGGAAGACCTTTTATGGCTTGGCCTTGAATGGGATGAAGGACCCGGAAAGGGAGGTCCCGCTGGCAATTATTTACAAAGTGAAAGACTACAAATATATAAAGAGTACGCAGAGAGACTAATCAAGGAGGGAAGAGCCTACTATTGCTATTGTACTCCAGAAGAGGTAGAAGAAAGAAAGGCTTTACTCGAAAAGGAAGGTAAGTCTCCCGTATATGATGGAAAGTGTAGAAACTTAACACAGGCTGAAATAAGAAAATTTGAATCTGAGGGAAGAAAGCCTGTAGTTCGCTTTTTTGCTTATGAAGAAGATTTTAGTTTTAAAGATATAGTAAAAGGGGCTGTAACCTTCCCAAAGGGGATGGTTGGAGATTTTGTAATCTTAAGGCCAAATGGCATGCCGGTTTATAATTATGCCGTGGTACTTGATGATGCTTTAATGCAAATTACGCATGTACTCCGGGCCGATGAACATCTTTCCAATACTGTAAGGCAGCTTATGATATACAAAGCCTTTAACTTTCCGGTACCGGAGTTTGCACATATGGCTCTTGTACTTGGCAAGGATAGGCAAAAACTTTCAAAACGCCATGGTGCAACAAGCGTAGATGAGTTTAGAAATCTTGGATATCTACCGGATGCCCTTGTTAATTATCTGGCTCTACTCGGCTGGTCAAGTCCAGATGGACGAGAAATAATAAGTCGTGAAGAGTTGATCCAGCTTTTTGATCTGGACCGCCTCTCCCCAAGTCCAGCCGTTTTTGATATGGATAAACTGAACTGGATAGCGAAACATTACATAATAAACGAGGATATTGATAAAATATATGAAATAGCACTACCCTATATTAAGGAGAAAAATCTTGTAGATGAAAAATTTCTTGAATCCAGCTCAAATAAAAAATTCTTAAAAGGTGTTCTGGAAATTACTCGCGGGTATTGTTCTCATCTTTCTGAAATAAAGGAGCATATTGGCTATTTCCTCACTGATAATTTTGAGATTCAGGAAGAAGGTCTAAAATTTTTAAAAAAGCCCGAATCAAAAACTGTAATAGAAAAATTCATTGCAATTTTTTCAAGCCTGGATTTGCCTGTAAATGAAGAGATGTTTGCAAAAATAGCAGGTAACATCCAATCTGAAACCGGAATAAAGGGTAAAAATCTATATCTACCCTTAAGAATTGCATTGACTGGAAGAACTCAGGGACCTGAAACCTATACAATCCTTCCAGTAATTGGCAAGGAAAGAACATTAAAACGACTAAATCGAGCCCTTGCACTTATAAATACAAGCTTATAAGCTAAGATTACAAATCTTTCTTAGTTCAGGAGTAACATACAATGAAAATTCCCTCTTTTAATAGAATTGCACATATTGGAATTGAGGTTTTAGATATCTATACAATGGAGCTATTCTATAGAAAAATAGGATTTGTGCCTATTTATCGCTATGTAAGTCGTAATACTTCAGGGCTTAGAACAGTAATGCTTGAAAAAGAGCTTTGTCTCCTTGAGTTGCTTAAAAGGCATGATAACTCAATAACAACAAAAAGGGATATATTCCATATCTCTTTTAAAAGCAACAATATAAAATCTGATTTTGATAGATTGAAAGAACTTAAGGTTGACAATTTAAAACCAATTCGCGAAACAGGTGATGGATTTCTTGAGTTCTCTTTCACAGATCCAGAAGGTAACCTTATTGAAGTAAGCCAGAGAAAAAATAAGCCTCCCTCATATTCTATCGAAGCAGTTATTTTCGATCTTGATGGTACGCTTATAGATAGCGAAGAAAATTACTATGAAGCCGACCGCAGGCTTTTAAAGGAATATGGAATAGATTTTACTCTGGAGATGAAAAAAGAGTATATAGGCTCTGGAAATCTTGAAATGATGCGTAAAATAAAAAGGCTATACAAGATAAATGATACTGTTGAAACCTTACTAAAAAAGAAAAACTCATACTACATTGAAATTGCGAGAAAGAACACAAGGGTTTATCCGGAAATGCTAAAATTTTTAAAACTTCTGAAAAAATCCAATTACCCTCTTGCAGTAGCTTCGGGATCCTCACCGGAAATTCTTGAAGAGCTTCTTACTATTACTGGCTTAAAAGAATACTTCTCTGTTATTGTTTCGGCAGAGGATGTGCAAAGGGGAAAACCAGCTCCAGACATTTTTTTAGAAAGCGCACGAAGTTTGAATATACCGCCGGAAAACTGTGTCGTAATTGAAGATTCGCAATATGGAGTAGAGGCAGCAAAGCGAGCGTTCATGTATTGTATTGCCATACCCTACATAATCGACAAACCCCTACCCGATAGCTTCATTATGTCAGACTTATTGTTTGAAAATGGCACGAAGTCATTTAAAGCGTTACAGGCTTTACACTGGATAAAGCAATTTTAAGTCTACTGGCAGAGTATATCCGCAAGTTCAATCTCTTTCTTCGACATAATATCTCCAAGTTCTTCTCCAGAACCCTGCTCAATGCGATTATATCCACAAAATGGAAAAAGTCCTGTAGCCCTTTTCCCGGAAGAATCCTTCTTCCCAAAAATGCCAATAGAAAATCTTCCTTTCTTACCGGAAATAGGAGTAGTAGAAACCTCTACCATAAATTCTATAGTCTTTCTGTCTTTACTCCATACAGCTTTTGCAGGTTTTTTCCATGAAGATTTATCAAAATCCTTTCCTTCTTCTGTTGTTAATACAACAGTATTCCCATCGATTGAAAATGCAAATTCTACACTATCATACTTTTCTGCTTTGGTATCAGAAAGCTGAATTAATCCATATATAGCCTTTCCAGAAGAAAGTAGCTTGAAGCTTCCCGGATAATTCCCTGTAAATGGAACAACCTGCTCTATCGAATAATGATTATATGCAAAAGGATAGCTTACCGCATCTTTCCATTGCGAATCGGAAGAATCTCCATCCAAAATGGGGGGCTTTGAAGCAAAAGAGGCAGCATAAAGCATAACAGCACCAATGGCAGGCCCATCTACAAACTGCCCTTGATCATTTTGAAAAGTCATTTCGCCAAAACCCTTCCCCTGCCAGCCTGTATTATTCCCAACTATCGGGTATAGCTGGCATTTCCTTAAAGGATCCTGAGGATTATCATTATCTGACAACGCAGCATTCCATCCAAGAGTTTTACCCGTGAGATCCACACCAACATCCACAACAAACTCAAGAATACTGCCATCCTTACTCCACACTGCTTTTCCATTTACAAAATTATTCTCCTGCCAGTTTTGCCCTACTATTGTTCTTATCTGCTTCCATTTTCCATCAATATTATAAAAAAGCTCAAAATTATCATTATCCCAGGGGTTCTTGTGATTAGTGACCGTAACATCATCATTACGGGTTACAAGTCCAAATATTTTACTCCCCTGAAACATTATCCTCCATGTTCCATAAATATCCTTCTGAGAAGAGGGTGGATTAAAATTCTGCACATCAAGCTGATTGTATATTAAAGGATAAACATAAGTGTCTTTCCATTCTTCCTGATTTATCTTTCCATCGATTACAGGAACCCTCTTAGCCTTAATAGCTCTGAAGGTTGGTAAAGCTCGTGAATTCAAAGTACCGGTAACAAACTTCTCAAAATATCCTTTTGTTGGTTTTTCCCCGGAAAGCACATCATGAACAGCTAAAGCGGCAGGTTTTGGTTGATATTTCTCATCAAAAAGTAATCCATATCCATAACCACCAAAGAATGAGGGAATCCAGGAGTATTTATCGCTTACACCCCATGTAATATAAGCTGTACATCCATAGGCAAGAGCGGCTTTCATCAGCTCCCCATAAATTTTAGCATGCTGAGAAATTCCCTTTTCTGTGGGAGTCCCTCTAAGCCTGACATCAAGCTCTGTAATTTGAATTTCCAATCCAAGTTCTGATAAACGTTTCAGGTTTTGTGCTATAGAACCAAAGTCTGGCATGTACTCTCCATCTATATGACACTGTAATCCAACACCATTTATGGGCACTCCTTTTTCTTTAAGCTCCTTTACAAGTTTGTAAAAAGCATCTGCTTTAGTGCCAAGCCACTCGTTGCCATACTCATTGAGAAATAGTCTTGCTCCTGGATCAGCTTCATGCGCCCACTTAAAGGCAAGTTCAATGTATTCTGGACCAATTGTCAAACTCCATATATTCACCCTTATTTCACCACTCGAATCCAGTGGTTCATTAACAACATCCCAATCTCGAATTTTACCCTTATAGCGTCCAACAACCTTCATAATATGTTCTTTAAGAATCTTCTCGGCCTCTGCCCTTTTCATCGGCGTAGATACAAGCCAATCAGGATTTTGATAGTGCCATGCAAGCGTATGACCCCTTACTTTCATTTTATTCTTTAATGCAAAGTCAACAATCTTATCTGCTCCTGAAAAATCGTAAGTTTCTTTTTTAGGGTGAACAATAACCCACTTCATATGATTCTCGGGGGTTATATAATTAAAGTTATTTGTAAGTACATCCACATAGTCTGATTCGTCAAGATATTCCGGCCTAACTGCAGCACCAAGCAAAATACCTTTAGACTCTGCAAGTTTTCTCAATTTTAGATTGGCCCCTGAATTTTCTGCAAATTTTGTATTAATAAAAAATAAGCATAATATAAAAGCTAACATTAATACACCCTTAGAAAGTTTCATATCTACCTCCCACAATTAAAATTCTATTTTACCTGCTACAGTTGAACTAAACTTAGCACTCATTCTACATATTTCCACATCCCTTTTGTAAGCTTTTTGGGATTAACCCCTTTTCTTTTAAAAAGCTCGCTAAGAGTTACAAATTCATAACCCTGTCTTTTTAGCTCCGGGATAAGTATATCCAGAGCGTCCGGAGTCGGATGTGGCTCTGGCTGAACATCATGCAGGAGAATAATAGCACCATCTTTCATTTCTTTAAGAACATTTTTGGCGCGATCCTCTGCCGACGTTCCACAGCCTGCCCAATCAAAACCAAGGACTCCTTCAACAAAAGGCATATCAATTGTATCATACATTGTATCACTTACAGCAAGATTTGGCGGTCGAAAAAATTTTGGAGAAACTCCAGCATATTTACTTATAGATGAGGTTGTTTTATCAATAGATTCTTTTATCTCTTCTTTTGTTAAACTATTCATGCTCTTCCATTCCCATGAATGGTTCCCAATTTCACAACCCATACTAACAATTCTTTTCAGAACACCTTTAGTTTCATCATTTACAAGCTGCCCAATAACAAAAAATGTTGCGACAACTTTATGCCTTTCCAGTTTATCAAGTACCCTCGGGGTCATTTTAATATCAGGACCATCATCAAAAGTAAGGGCACAGAGTTTATCCGGCTTAGAACACGATTCTTTCTTCTGAACAACAGTTCCTGTCTGACAGGAAGTAATAACCAAAAAGGATATCATAGCAAAAAACAAATTCTTCTCCATAAAAAACCTCCCGAAAATTATTATTAAATAACTTTTTAAATGTTATTATAAAATAGTTAATATGTCAACTAAATTTCAATTCTAAAAGGCTTAACCCACCCAGAAATCAAACGAAAATAGAGTGGTAAGTAGCCCAAGCAATAAAGTACTTATTAAGGTCCATGTTTTATCGAAAACTTTATTTCTTCCAAGTTTTGATAAAAATAAGAATACAGAAGGAGCTGTCAACACATATCGAATCATTCCCTGTGCTGCACCACTTGTCATTGAAACTACAAGAAGCATAAAACTAAAAACTGAAATCTCCGGATAATCTTTATACATAAAAAGCGCTGAAGCAAATCCCAGGAAAATAGCGCTAAATTCCATTGCATAATACACAAAAGTCTGGGGATTTCCTCCTTTAAATAAAGCCTTAAAAGCATCCATCCACAAATAAATCGAATGAATCTGAAATAGTCCTCTACCAAAAAATGCATTTTCTACAATCTCAAACCCCTTACCAAGTATTGAAAACTTCCAGAGAAGAAAAGCTATAACAGGCGCAACTCCAAAAAGAATCCTTAAAAGCCATTTAAAAAATACCTTCACTTTTTTTAAACTACTCCAATCTGTTTCCATTACAATTGTCATAAAGATGGGTATAAATAAAAAAACTCCTGCTGCACGGGTTAATACAGCCATTACAGAAAGAATAGCAGACAGAAAATATTTTTTATATCCTAAAAGTGCAAGCGAAGAGAAAGAAAGTCCAACAAAAAGCCCTTCGGAATAAACCTGCCCCATAAAAAATGACGAAGGAAAAACCATAAGATAAAAAATAGCCCTCCAGGCATTTTCTTCTCCTCCTCCAAGCCTTGCAATATAATAAATAGCAAACATCCCAGCTAGCATACCAAGTAAAGAAACTATTACTCCAGATAGTATCGCCGAAGGAATAGGTTTAAGCCCTGTTAAAAATTCAACAGGAAATCTTAAAAGTCTTATCATAAGTGGATAAAATGGAAAAAAGGCATAGTTTAATGATATTCTACTTTCTCCTCCAGGCTTAATTCTTCCTGGCACTCCCCTGACAGCAGGATCATCATAGCCACTCAAGGCTATGGAAATATAAAACTCTGAATCCCACGACACATGTTCGTTAAGAAATGGCTCCTTTAAATATATTTTATCATCCTGACTGTGCAGCATAGTCTCACTAACAGTCCAGCCTAGAGAAGTATCCGGGGGCTTAAGTATCATACGCTTTAAGACAAGCCTTTGAAAAGTAAACAAAATAACAGCCCAGAAAAACCATAGTAATATTATTGAAAGCCATTCCTTTTTCATTTCACTTTTGCCTGTTGCAATTTATCGCCTTTCCTGGACAGGCTAAAAAATTTACATCTGCTTTAAAATGCTTTTTAACATACTAATAGATATTAAGCAAAAACCATTGTTTCTACTTCAGTTTCCGTTTCTTCAGGAATTGGCAAACCCTCTTTTTTCATACCTTCAATATGGAAAAGGATGGCTTGATAAATTAAATTTTCTACTTCTTTCTTTGTATCAGCCATTGCCACACATCCTGGCAAAACAGGAACAGAAGCACAATAGCCATCTTCTGTTTTTTCAATGACAACAGTATATTTATACATCTGTTACCTCTTTATAGATCTATTTGAGCTTAATTCAATATACTTTTCAACATCTTTGGTGCAATCTTTTTTGTAAGACCTGGTAAGCTATAGTAACCAACCCTTTTTTTATTGGATGCTTGTATTGCTTATGACTTCCTTTTTGTCTGCTCAAGAACCAACCATCATTCTCAATGATTTTAATAATCTCTTTATATGTCATTTATCATGTCCATCTTATATTTATAATGGATTATTTTATATAAAATTTCATCTTATGTAAAGTAAAAAACTGCTTTTCCTTGAGCGGCAACCCATCAAATTGACAGGAAACTATCAGTACAGTATAATCATTGCAATTAAGATAAAGCAAGGAAGATTTTGCCCGCTTAATCATTTTATTCAAGAAATTACTTAAACAGGAATACAGAATGAAGAGAGATAGCCTCTATGCACTAGTAAACATTGGTTTACAAAGTATAGAACTAATCATAGGTGAAATCGTCCGAAAGAAAAGGATAATTCCTGTAGAATATCTGTGGAAACCATCTTCCATTGGTTATGATATTTCTTCAAAAAACCAGATCTCATCTCAGAGTATTCAGGAGACTATGCACGTTATAAAAAACTACATCGAGACAATTCATTCATATCAAATAAAAAACTTCCGAATACTCATAAGCAACACAATCCAGGAAGCCAGCAATTGCGATGTACTATTAGAAAGAATATTTCGAATCTGCAAAACAAAACCGGAAATTATCGATCCAATCGAAAAATTAGAATTATTCAGAAAAGGAATTAAAGCCCTTATAAAAGATAAATATGGTTTTGATAAAAAAAATATTGTATTCTTTTCATTGTGCGCAGATTCTACACATATTATACTACAATTCAAAGGCAAAATTATCTTTTCAGAAACAAACCATACCGGAATTCTAAACACTTCTATGGAATATAGTTCACTTGATGAACCTTATCAGCTTGCACTAAACCCAATATCAATTAGCTTTAATAAAACCATTCAGCGTTTTTCTGAAATAAAGAAAATAAACGGCTTTATCGGAATCAGTGATGATATTCTTCCGCTAATTCAGAGGGATTTTTCTGACAAATTAGCAAAGCATTTTTTTAAAATACCCCGTAAAAGTTTCAACAAATTTTTTTCTCAGATAGAAAAAACATCAATTGAAAAATTAAAGGATAAACATCAATTAAGCGAAAGCTTATCAAAAAGAGCAAAAATCACCGCAATATTATTTGGAATGTTTTTCAACTTGACATCTTCAAAGTACATTCTTTTCCCCGAGTACAATTCTTCCTATTTTCTACTTTATAAATTTTCTTCCAATAATACCAGAGTTATAGAAAGAGAAATTGAGGAAAACATTATTTCTTCAGCACTTGCAATTGGGAAAAAATATCAATGCGATATGGAACATTCTCTTCATGTTCACAGGCTTTCTTTAATGCTATTTGATGACCTGAAAAAATATTATGAACTTAGTAATAGGGAAAGGATATATCTGCAGGTTGCAGCAATACTGCATGACATTGGATTTTTTATAAGTGCATCAAGCCATCATAAGCACTCTGCTCAGTTAATAAAATCCTCCGAAATTATTGGGCTTCACAAAAACGAAATGAAAATAATTGCCCAGATAGCAAGGTATCACAGGAAATCATTGCCAAAGCCGACTCATACCGAATATATAGAAATGCCCCTTGAAGATAGAATAACCATCTCCCGTCTCGCCGGAATCTTAAGAATCGCCGATGCCATGGATAACTCCCATCTACAGATAGTGGAAAGAGCAAATCTTTCAATTAATGGCAATAATTGCGAAATCTATGTTAAGATAAAAAATAACCGCGATGATTTTATGGAAATAATCCGCCACTCCATAAAGAAAAAGAGTGAGCTCTTTGAAAACTTTTTTGGAGTATCCTTAACTCTGGAGAAATCATTATGAATACATTTCCCCTCCAGAATAGGGAGTATAGCTGGCTTGAATTCAATACCAGAATCCTTTCAGAGGCAGCAAGAAAAGAAAATCCTCTTCTTGAAAGAATAAAATTTCTTTCGATTGTTTCTTCAAATCTTGATGAATTTTTTATGATTAGAGTGGCAATACTTAAAAACAAAAAATCTTCAGAACTTAATCTTTCGTCCATCCGCAGGAAGGTGCTGGAAATAAAAGTGCTAAAACAAAAAATCTTCAAACAGGAGATAATTCCAGCTCTAAAAACAGAAGGTATAGTTATAATAACCGATTTAGAAGATTTAAAACCATATGAAAAGAACCTCGAATCTTTTTTCGAAAATAATATAAAACCATTGCTCACACCTATTTCTTCAGGATTAAAATCGCCATTTATAAATCTTGTAAGTGGTCGCTTATATCTTGCAATCAAGCTAAAACCAACCAAAAAGAATTCTATAGAAAAGAGCCATCTGTCCTTCATCGAAATACCAACCATTCCATTCGGAAGGTTCTACAGAATACCGAAAAGTGATATATACATCCCCATTGAGTTGATAATCCGTCTATTTCTTAAAAACATCTTTCCGGGTTATAAAGTGATATCCAATAATATAATAAAAATTACACGAGACGCAGAACTTGATATTCAGGAAGATGTTGCTTCCGATCTCTTAAAAGAGATTGAAAGTACAATCAAGCAGATGCATCGCCGCTCTATTGTCAAGCTGGATTATGAAACCGAAACACCGAATGAAATAATTAAAATTATCACACAGAAGAATAATATAGACGAAAACGATACTTACAATATAAATGGACTTATACACATGAAAGATCTCATTCAACTCTATAATACAATAGATCGAAAAGACTTAAAATTCAATACATTTAATCCAATTCTTTCCCAGGATTTAAGGAATAATATATTCGATATAATAAAAGAAAAGGACATTCTACTTTTTCATCCATATCACTCCTTCGATCCTGTGGTAGAACTTGTAAATAAAGCTGCAGAAGATCCATCCGTGCTTGCAATAAAACAAACCCTTTATCGTACAGGGGAGGATTCTGAAATTATTCAATCCCTTATCCGCGCAGCAGAAAATGGAAAATATGTAACTGTTATAGATGAACTTAAAGCCAGATTCGATGAAAAGCGTAATATAGAATGGGCACGAAAACTTGAAGATGCTGGTGCCCATGTGACCTATGGGGTAGCAGGACTCAAAACCCATGCCAAAGCCCTTTTAATCATAAGGAAGGAAAGAGGAAGAATAAGGCGATATGTTCATCTTTCCACAGGAAACTATAATGAAGTAACAGCACGGATCTATTCAGACTTCGGTTTCTTTACTGCGGATGAAAAAATCACCCAGGATATCTCATCCTTTTTCAATCTCCTTACAGGATTCTCCCTTCCAGAAAAATGGAATTCCATTGCAATAGCTCCAACCGATCTACGCAAAAAATTTATACAGTTAATCAAACGAGAAATAGAAAACGCAAAAAATGGATATAAGGCAAAAATTATAGCAAAAATGAATTCTCTTACCGATACAGAAATAATCCAGAATTTGTATGAAGCATCCAGAGCCGGCGTTTTAATAAAACTCATAGTAAGAGGAATATGCTCACTAATCCCCGGAATCCAGGGGGTAAGCGAAAACATCAGTGTCTTCAGTATTGTAGGACGTTTTTTAGAGCACTCCAGGGTATTTTATTTTTACAATGGAGGTAATGATGAATATTATCTTTCAAGCGCAGACTGGATGGAAAGGAATCTGGATCGACGGGTGGAAATACTCTTCCCTATACTTGATAAAGAGAACAAACTTTTAATAGAAAAAATTTTACAAATTCAATCTGAAGACAATTTTAATCGCTGGAAGTTAAACTCCGACTCTTCCTACGAAAGGGTAGAAGTAAAAAAAGATAAAAAGGATTGTTTTAAAATAATATACAATTATATAAAAAACCTTGAAGAAAAAAAGGATATAAGAAAAAAATCCCTTTTTGTACCTGTTAAAAAGAGGTAAATCTTATACACTAATTAAATTATGTCTCTTCATTTTCATTCGCAAAGTATTCCGATGTACACCAAGAATCTTAGCTGCCTCAGAAATTCTCCAGCGTGCCTGCTCCAGAGCTTTAAGAATTTGTGCCTTTTCCATTTCATTAAGATCTATGTCTGTTATTATTATATCATTCTTTTTCACATACCCATCCGTTGAGTGAATTATTCCCGAAGGAATCGATGAATAAATATTCTGTGGAATATCTTTCAGTGAAATCTTGTTATCGTATGTCATAATAATTGCGTGATGAATTACATTTTCCAGCTGTCTAACATTTCCAGACCAGCTAAGAGAAATAAGAAGCCTTACAACATCTTCATCTATCGAATCGATTTTAACATTTTCTGTTTTCATATAAATTTTAATAAAGTAATCAATCAAAAGAGGTATATCCTCTCTTCTTTCCCGCAATGGTGGTAGATGAAAGTATATTACATTCAAACGATAATAAAGATCTTCTCTAAACTGCTTTTTATTAACATGCTGCCATAGATCCCTGTTGGTAGCAGAAAGAATTCTTACATTTACAGGAATATTTTCAAGTCCACCTACTCTTGTAATTGTCTTATCTTCTATGACCCGAAGCATCTTAGATTGAAGGGATAAAGACATCTCGCTTATTTCATCCAGAAATATCGTTCCAGAATTTGCCAGTTCAAACTTTCCTATCTTTCTTTTTGTAGCCCCTGTAAAAGCTCCTCTTTCATATCCAAAAAGCTCACTCTCTAGCAGGGTTTCAGGTATTTCTGCACAATTTAACTTAACAAAAGGGCCACTACTCCTCTTTCCAAGGGCATGAATTGCCTGAGCAAAAATCTCCTTACCGGTACCACTTTCCCCCTCTATCAATATGTTTGCGTTGCTTCTGGCAGCTTTTTTTGCCATTAGAAAGGCATTTATAATACTTTGAGATTGTCCTATAATACCAAGTTGATTCATCTCCTGAATTATAGGGATACTCTCTTTTCTTGGCTTTTCAATAAATGCTTCAATTCCCTGAATAAATTCCATACAACAATCCCTTACCGATAATCAAGAAATTCCTTCTTTAACTCATCAGAATAAGTTCGAGCTTTCTCTTTAATATCTTCATCATAATCCCCTGAAACAATTGAGTCATAAATATCCTTTGCTGAATACACATCCGGTACATATTGATAAATTCTCCCTATCCCAATCATTGCCTCTGCATAAAACCTTTTATCCTTCTTAAACTTTTTTATCTCTGAAGCAAGTCTCTCTATAAGACTTTTATCCGCTGCCCCTGTTTTAAGGATAAGAGCCTCAGCGCCAAGAATTGCGGCCTTTTTCGTATCATCATCTCCATTTAAAGCATCAATAAAATACCTTAACGATTCCTTGTAACTCTTTTCCCCAAAATAAATTTCCCCTAAGTAATATGCCTTTTTATACCTATTCTTCAAAAGCTCTACTTCATCATGTGCATTCTTAAACCTGCTCTGTTCAATTAAAATTTCTATTAATTTATACCTTATTATTTCTTTATCATCTTCACTAAAATCCTCCGAAGAAAGCATCTTTCTTAATTCACTAATAGACTCTGATGGAGTTAATCCACCAAGTGTGGTAGTAATCAATAATGAAAGACTTGTATTCGTATTACTTATCTGCTCCGTTTCCTTTGGAGGTAGAGAAGAAGAGGATTTAGCACTGCTGCTACTTTGAAGAGCAATCTGATTGGAAGCCAGTAATACCTTAACATAGTAATTTATATTCTTCTCAAGTTCCCCATTAAGATTAAACTGCTGAAAGGATATTTTTGAATCCTTTCTTCCACTCTGAAACATAAAAATTCCTCTATCGGGGCGGGAAGATTCTTTCAAATAACGCACATCCCCTTTTACATCCTTTAGTACAACAAAGTTACTCTGAAAAGGCAAACTTACGGAAAACTCTTTACCCTCCGGAACCATAATCTGCTTACTCTGAGAAGGAATTTTTTGTTGTTGTACTTCTTCCTCCACAGGCTCAATCTTCTTTAAAATCTTATTGGTAACAGACTCTTTTTTTTCCTTTAAAAAACCACTTTCCTTTAAAATATCCTTAAAGCTAATAAACCGCGCACGGGTAATATTCTTGAAGAATATAAGATGCTCCTGTGAACAGGAATATAAAGCAAAAAATGTCAGGCCTACCAGGAAAAATTTACTAAACTTAAAGTTCTTTTTCCCGGTAGTTTCTATCCTGCTATCCTGAAATTTATCTTCCTTTCTCAAACTCTTAAGATATCCAATAGCCTTTTCATCTCCCGGCTTAATACTAAGGAAATCCTCAAAAGCCCTTTCAGCCTTTTTATAATCTCTAAGTTCTATAAACAGCAAACCAAGTTTATAAAGAACTTCTGTTTCTTCTTTATGATACGCCTTGAATTCTTCAAGCAATTCTGCAGCACTTTCCTTCTTATTAAGTTTCATCCTTGTAAGGGCCAATGCGTAAAGTATTTCGGGGTTACGGCTTATCTTCAAAGCCTTTTCAAGATACTCTTCAGAGCTATTAAAATTTTCAAGATTCCCTTCCAGAATCCCGAGCGTATAGAGAAGATTAACATCATCCTCACAGAATCTAAGTCCCGCTTTTAAAATATTTTCCGCTTCTTCTAACTTACCAATCTTCATTAAAGAGCTACCCATAACATAGTAAACCAGTTCCCTGCTATTATCAAGCTCAATGGTATGCTGACTATGAAAAATTGTTTCCTCAAATTTCTCAAGGTAATAACAGCAGATAGCAAGATTTTGATGAATATCTACTATTGATACCCCTTCTGTATCTTTATAGTTATTAAGACAAAACCTGAAAGCCTCAAAGGCTTCCTCGTACTTTCTCTGGCTTAAAGCAACAAGACCAACATGAAATAAATATGAAATCTTTTTTGAAAACTCAAAAGCCATTCTGAAGCTTTTTTTTGCCTCGTCAATCCTTGATAACTTCAATAGAACATTCCCTTCTTTCTCATACAGATCGGGAACATCCGCACCAAGAACAAGGGCTTTTCTATAACAGGCAAGGGCTTTTTCAAGCTGTTCCATTGACTCATAAACAATTCCGAGGTAATACCAGCTTTCATAAATATTAAACTGTGTGGCTTCTGTAAGATAATGCAAAGCCCTTGTAACATCTCCTATCTGGAAAAACGCCATCCCGAGAGACACCGAAGCACTGGGGTATCTTTTCACATCCCAGGACACAACACGGGAAAGACATTCTATAGCCTTACGATATTCCCTGAGCTGGTAATACGCTATACCAAGACCAAATGTTGCATCCATCTCATTGGGAAAAATAGCAAGATAATGAGTAAAGAATTCTCTTGCCTTTTCTGGATAATTTAAACTAATTAACTGAAGCCCTGCATTATAAATAATTTCGGGCTGAATATTCTTACCTTCCATAAGTTTAAAAAAGCAAGCCATTGTCCTATCAATCTGATTCATACCAAGATAGGCAATCCCCATATTATAAAAGGCATCATAATTCATACCACCGTTCTTTTCAAGGAGTTTAAAATATTCAATGGCCTTTTCATACTTTTTTAACTGAACATATGCATAGGCAATGTTGTAAATAGCTGTGGTATTATTAGAATTAATTGCAAGAAGCTTTTCAAGATAGTGAATTGCTTCAACATAGTTTTTTTTGTATAAAAAGCATAGAGCTATATTTGATAGAATGCTTTCTTTATTCAAAAAATCTTCGCCCTGATAGACATCGAGGAGGATCGGCAGTGCTTCTTCGTATTTCCCATTTGCCATCATCTCTTCTATCTCTAATTCATTAATAAAAGCACTCACCTTATTCATGATCCTTCACCTTTTGTTATTCTGAATATGCCAGATTTTTCTTCTCAGTAATCAGGATTTCGGAAGAAATTACAATTCCTCCCTTCTCCCTCTTCTTATAATCCATAGAAAGAATATAGGCATATCCCTTTTTACTTATTTTCTTATCAAGAGTATAATTACTTATTATGGCTTTGGCAAGTAGTCGTGAAATAAAACTAAAGGGCCTTTCCATCTGTATTACAGTACTCACTCTTTTACCTGAAGTACCTTTTATATTAACATTTCCCCTATAGGGATATACATAAAGATAGAATGCAGGTTCTATTTTTTTTATCTTTGCTTCTGTAAGCCCCTCCAGCAGATTAATCTCACCCGAATTTGTATAGTCCATTTTTAATTTAAGCTCCCCTTTATCTATTTGATAGAAAACTCCCTTTTGCATGGCATAGTAAACCGAGTATAAATCTGTCTGGGCTTTTCCTTCATCCATCCCTACGCCAAATATATCTGACTTAATAGAAAAGGTTTCCACTTCCTCTTTTACAGATGGAACGGATTCTTTAACACAGTAAGAAAGTAACAATATAAAAAACATTAAAACCAACAATTTACGCATAAAACTTCCCTACAATAAATTTACAAATAATCTTACTATCTCCGGATCAAATTGAGTTCCCATATTATTCTTCAACTCACTCAAAGCCTCATCCTTTGTTTTTGCTTTTCGATACGGTTTATCCAGCATCATAGCATCATATGCATTTACAACCGCCCCAATCCTTCCCGGCAGAGGGATTTTCTTACCCTTTAGTCCTTCGGGATATCCCTTTCCATCAAACCTCTCATGATGAAAATACACAAAGTCTATAATATCGGGGTGTATCTCTTCCATTGGCTCAAGTATTTTTTTGCCAATTATAGTATGCTCTTTTACAATATTGTATTCTTTTTCATCCAGATTTCCCGCCTTTAATAATATAGATTCCGGAACACCCACAAGCCCAATATCATGAAGAATTGCACCTATCTTAATATTCTCAACTCTTTCGGGTTCAAGGTTCATTGCCTTAGAAAGCCTTTCTGACAATTCAGAAACATTTTTAGAATGTGTATAGACATTATTACTCTTCGCTTCAATTGCCCCAAGAATTACCTTCAAAGAATCAAAGTAAGAACTCTGTATTTTAACTGTCAACTCTTCTTTCTGTTTTTCCAGTGAGAATAAATAGCTGTCTTTTTCTTCCTTTAATTTTAATCTTTCAATAACCCTGTTTATTGAGAACATAATGTCGTCCACTGAAAATGGTTTTATAATATAATCATAAGCCCCATTACGCAAAGCCTCTCTAACAATATCAAGATTACTGGAAGCAGAAACTACAATAATGCTAACATCTTGATTCACCTCCTTAAGTTTTTGTATCAACTCAATACCGGAAAGACCCGGCATAAGAACATCGGTTAAAACAACATCTATTTTATTATCTCTGTATAACTGATAAGCCTTCTCACCATCATTTGCAGTAAAAACAGAGAGGGTATTGGGATGAATAACAAGAATATCGCATATAACTTTTAATATGGATTGTTCATCATCTGCAACAAGGTAATTGTATTTTCTCTGCTGTGCCATTAACTTCCTCTCTAATTAATATTTAAAAAGTACCATGCACTTGCGTAGTCTTTTTGTATCCTTAAAGATATTTTGTAAAATTTAGGAGTTATTCTATTATATTTAAGCTTTTCCAGACATCTGGCTATTTTATAGGTGCAATCTGCATTTTCTGAATAGTAATTTGCCGACTCTAAATAACTTTCCAGAGCATCCCTGTATTTTGCTTCAGAATAATAAATCTCTCCAATCCCGAATAAAGCAAGCCCTTTATAAAAATTATCCCTTGTACTATTGAGCAATCGATTAAAATAGTTAAAGGATTGCTTGTAATCCCGAAGCTCTAAATAACACGCCCCGAGATAATAAAAATTATCAACATAAGGAATAATCCTGTAGCTTCGATTAAAATCCTCTATTGCGTCTTCATAACCTGTTGTTCTAAAATAGGCTATGCCTCTCATCTTGTACGCATAACTTAAAAATTCCTCAGGGGTTTCTTTAATATTCTGAAAATTTGATATAACTGTAAGATAATCATCTGGAGACCTGGCATCCATAAACAAAATATAGTTACTACCAAACTCTGTATAGTGCCTTAGTGCATTCGTATATTCGTTGGTTACAACAGTACGAAGCAAATTTATAAAGTCCGCATCTCCATCAAGAGCCATACGTATAACAACCCTTAAATAGCGCCTTTGATAATGAATTTCATTTTTACTCCGTATTTCACCAAGCAACGCAAAAGCCTTTACATAATTACCCCTGTCGTAAAGCTCATCAAATCTATAATACTTTGAACAGGCAGAAAACAGAAAAGCGACAAGAATACAAAAAAGAGTTTTATTTTGCATGCCCAAAAACCTTCCTTAATCTTTTAAAAATTATTATTTCAAATCCCAGAAAGAAAAAATCTCTGGCAACAAAAACATATAAACATCTTTTTCTTCAAAAGAAATTGGAGAACTTCCAAGAACACTTTTATAAACACCCTTCCTCTTCCAGGTATTTTCCATCTTAAGCATACACATAAAATTCCCAAGGTTAAAAGCTGCAATCCCCGCATCATCATAAATTAAAAATTTATCATCTGAAATTACATTTAACCTCATTTTCCTTCCTTTCCCAAAGAATCGAACTACCTGCAAGCCATAGCTATTAAGCATATCCACCGGCACTACAACATTCTGATTCTGGGATAAAAGATAAGCAAGGGTACAAAAGTTATAAATTGATGTATCCTCGCTTTCCATAAGGTGAATTTTATTATCGCGAAAGCTAAATTCTTTAAGAATTGAAAATTTACAATTTTGTGGGACAAAAACTTTTTCTCTTAAAAACCAGTAATCCTCAGAAGAGAGAATATCTTTACTCTTATTAACTTCAGACAAAATATAAAGCCTTGAATTATCCTGACCTGAAAGATAATTGTAATACTCTTTCTGAAGAGACTCTGGATAATTCCTTATATCAATAATCCATCTATCCACCGGAAGAGAAAATAATCTGGCAACTATTTTATTCAATTTATCACTTGTCAGGACATTATTTATGTTGATATAGTAAACATCTGAATATGCCATACTCAAAGAATAGAAATCAGAATTTTTCCAGAAACTCCTCTTGTAACCTTTTTTTTGAGTAAACAAATTTACTTTCGAATAGATTTTTATTTTTTTCTCCCTTATAAAATCTATAAGATTTTGAAAATTCTCCCTCGAACCATAATAAGTTTCTAAACTACCCCTCTGAAAAATATTCCCTTCATCAAAAAAATCATATACAAGATCTTCTTTTTTCCTGTTTTCATAAGTCTTGAACGGAGCCCCTACAATAATCCCATCCAACGGAAGATTCTCTACTTTATAAAAGTTGGATAATACATCTTCATACCTACAATCTGCAAAGTCTATAATAACAAAAGAAAATCCCGTGGTCTTAAAAAAAAGAGACAATATAAACATAAAAATTAGTTTTCTAAAAAGAGTAGGCATCAAACTTTTCCCTCTTTGTTTATTCGCATAAAAGCCAGAGCACCAGCACCAAGAATTCCAGCCTTATTACCAAGCTTTGCAGTAACAATGCCAACAGAACTCCATGCCGAAGAAATAGAGGCAAGCATTGCATGAAAGCGAACCTTATCGAGAAGAAATTTTCCTGCGTGAGAAAGTCCTCCACCTATTACACACAACTCAGGATTAAAAATCTGTATAATATTTGCTATGCCCAGTCCTACATAATAAGCTGTTTCATCAAATATCTGCATTGCAATTGGATCGCCCTTTTCCGCTTCTTCTGTAATAACCTTTGCATTCATCTTATCAGGATAGTATTTTATGAGAGAGGTCTTAAGCCCCTTACTGATAAGTGCATTAGCTCTTTTAATCATTGCACTGGCTGATCCGTAAGTCTCCCAGCAACCAAAATTTCCGCAACCACATTGCCTTCCATTGGGCACTATAATCATATGCCCAACCTCACCGGCGCATCCACCTATACCCTGATAAATATCACCGTTAATAAAAATACCTCCACCAATTCCAGTCCCAAGTGTTACAAGAACAAAATTTTTCTTCCCCTTCGCCACCCCAAAAACATATTCTCCACGAGCAGCATTATTAGCATCATTATCTACAAAAACAGGTATTTTAAATTCCTTCTCTACTTCCAAACCCATAGGGTAATTGTCAAATACACGTATATTGGCAAAGATAGTAATATTTCCATTTTCCCCTGCTATTCCGGGAACACCTATACCTATTGCTTTAACATCTTCTTTTTTACAATTATTCAAGATTTGTTTAATCGAATCCTTGATATTCTGCATAACAACTGCAGAAGAGTTGGCCTCAACTCCGGTAGGTATCTCCAGTGTTTTTAGTATATTACCGCTTTCATCAATCAGGCCGCTCTTAATAGCCGTGCCACCAAGATCAACACCAACATAAAGATCCATAAAAAAACTCCCCTCCTATGCACATCATTTTAATATCTGACCAATCCTTTCTATAACCTTCTCCCTATCGAGAGGTTTTACAATATATCCCTTTGCCCCGAGTTTTATTGCCTCCTTAACAGCCTCTGCAGTACCTATTGCAGTAACCATAATTACTGCCGGATTCGGATCCAGAGCCCTGATCTGTTTTAAAACCTCAAGACCATCCAGCTCGGGCATGGTAATATCAAGCGTAACAATATCTAATCCTGAATGTAGCTTTTTAAAGAGCTCAACACCTTCTCTACCATTCTCCGCAGAACCAATAATCTCAAAATCCCTTGACATTAAAATCTGGCTCAGGTGTTTTATAATGAACTGAGAATCGTCTATAATAAGAACCTTTACATTTCCTCCGCCAACCTTTCGTCCAGTAGGAAGACCATCTTCATCAAATATAACGGGCATAAAAACCTCCTCTACTCTTTAAAGGCTATATTAATTTCAATAATTCCCATCCCGGTATCTATAGGAATAATCAGGGCTTCCATATCTGCAAATTCATAAACATTAAGATTTTCACCTGTTATAATAGTCGGAGGAGTAAAACTAAAATGCAGATTTTCTTTCTCAAGCTTTGTTACGGCTCTACCTGTAATCATATTTGCAAGTTCACCTATGATACTCCTTGCCATTTCATCTTCAAGACTCTTAAATACCCCACCATCCATCTTGGAGGCTATTTTCAAAGCAGTCTCTTCTGAAAGATCAAAAACAATTCTTCCCTTTATCCTTCCAATAACACCAACCACCACAGCCACACCCTTCATTGACTCTCCAAGCTTCTTTAAATAAAGCTGGCCCCTCTTAACACTGGTTTGAAGAACTTCGTTTAAAATATCAAAGGATGCCTCTACAAAAGGATTTATGTATTCTATACGCATGCACTCCTCCTCATTTAATTCAATGAAATAATATACCCCAGAAGATTTTCCAGGTTAATAACCAGAATCTCTTTTTCATCCTCTAAAATTACTCCACTAAAAAGAGAATTTCTGGAAAATTTTTCAAGAAACTCTCCGCTTCTATAATTATCTTCTGTAGCAGATATATTCTTGTAAATTCCATCTATTAGAATTCCAAAAACATCCCTCTCTTTTTTTATCACAATTATATATTTTTCAACCTCATCCACCACAAGTTGCCCTTTTGCAGAATCATGCATGTTTAGTATAAGCTTGATACTATAAATCGGAATAATATTTCCTCTTAAATTTAAAACACCAAGAAGTTTTTCATCAGTATTTGGTACTTTATATATCTTTCGCGCAAATATAATCTCCTGAATATTCATTAAATCAAGGGCATAAACATGGTTATCCAGACGAAAAGCTATAGTCTGAAAAAGCGATTCAACTTTCTTATCCTTTTCAGCTTCCACTATTTTCTTATTAAGTATCCTCTCCTCCAAAATTCCCTCCTACAGCTCTGCTACTTTATAATACTGACTTATTATCTGCGAGGTGTCGATTATAAAACCAATCTCTCCATTGCCTATTATTGTAGCCGCAGAAATTCCAGGACTTTTAATAAGCTTGGTGTTAAGAGATTTAATAACTATATCCTGTTCTCCTATTACATCATTTACAAGAATACCAACATAATTCTCTCCATATCTCGCAACAATACAGTACATTTTACTCTCACCAGCTTTTTCTACATCCTCGTTATAGAAGTATTTGGTAAGCAAAAGAACCGGGACAAGCTTTTCTCTTAGCTCAAAAGCCAGCCTTCCATTAATTTCCTTTAAGTCTTTTTTATCGATAATAACCGTCTCTTCTACCATAGCAATTGGAATAGCATAATACATAGATTTAACCCTGATCAAAAGCCCCTGAATTATTGCAAGGGTAAGAGGAAGACGGATGGATATCTTTGTCCCCTTCCCTTTTACCGTGCTGACTGCTACACTTCCTCCTATCTCTTCTATCTTTTTCTTTACAACATCCATTCCAACGCCACGACCCGACCAATCCGTAACCTTTGAAGCTGTAGAAAACCCTGGTATAAATATAAGATCCATAAGCTCCTTCTGAGTAATGACTTTTGCAGCTTCCTTCGTCAGTATATTACTCTCTATAGCCTTTTGTTTAATAAGTTCAACATCAATACCCTTTCCATCATCGGTAACCTCAATAGATATACTATCACCCTCATGAATAGCCTTTAAAATTACCTTTCCCACAGGAGGTTTTCCACTCTGAATACGCTCCTCTGGTAACTCTATGCCATGATCTACTGAATTCCTTAGAATATGTATTAATGGATCAAATATATCATCCACCATTCCCTTATCAATTTCTGTCTCAACACCTTCTATAACCAGATCTATTTTCTTTCCTAATTTATCCGCCATATCCCTGACAAGCCTTGGAAAGCGAGAAAATATCATCTGTACAGGAACCATTCTCATATCCATAACATTTTCCTGAAGGGAAGATGAAATCCTATTAAACTTCTGAAGGGTTTCGGAATATTCTTCTATGGTATCAAAAAGCTTAAGAAGGGTATCCTGTAATACTTCGTTTTTTACCTTCGATGTTTCCTCATCCTCTGATAGGTTTAATCTTCTAACCCCGTTGATAAATTCAATAAGAGAGGATTTTATACCTTCGGAAATATTTTCAAAATCTGCACTGATTTGCTGAAAACTTGCCTTAGAAATTACAAGCTCCCCAAGAAGATTAAGAAGTTCATCCACCTTCCAGCTTTCAACCCTGAGAGTAGCCATGCTTCGCTTCTGCATTTCTGCTTCTGCTACTTCTTTTTGCTTTAGCGATTGTTCCTCTTTAACTTCTATCTTTTTCTCTTCCTTTTTTTCTTCTAACTCTTCAAGACCTTTCTCTTCAAAAACCTCTTCTTCTTTCTCAGTCTTTTTCTCCTTAACAAGAAAATCTTCCATCGATTTTCTTCTCATTTCATTTTCAATCTCTCTCATAAGATCAGCATTAAGCTTTAAAATACTCATCGAAAGAATCATCTCTTTAAGTTCTGTTTTATCCTTTATATAATCTTCACCTTTATCCGTGTTTATCATAAAAAGTACTTCGGGATAAAATGTTTTCTCCAGATCCTCTATAGAGGGATAAATCTTAAGAATTTCCGAAACATCATTTAGTAAAGCATATATCTGAAATGCAGAAACATCCTTCATCTCGTATTTTTCATTTAAACGATATTTTATTACATATATATTTCTTCCCTTGCTCATTAAATCCGCAATAAGAGATATCTCATAATCTGTAATTTTTGTACGAACAACAATATCTTCAGGCGTAATTAGCAAACCTGTAACTTTACTATGCTTGATTTCCCTCTGGATTTCGGCTTCCTTCACTAAAGTTTTTTCTATACTTTTTTCTTTAACTTCTTCCCTTTTAATCTCTTCTTTCTTTGCAGGAGGAATGCTTACCTCTTTCATTATCCTTAATCTTTCCTTTATTTCTTCTATAATGGCATTCGTATAGGTCTCATTTCTTACCCTCGCATTCAGCATCTTTTCTAACTCATCCCTGCACTGAAGCAAAAGACTTACATCATCTGTCTTCAGCTGAAGTTTCTTCTTTCTAACTAAATCTAAAACATCTTCAATGTTATGCGTTAACTCCATTATTTCGTTAAAACCAACAGTGCCAGCCCCTCCTTTTATGGTATGTGCAGCTCTAAATATCTCATTAATTGCCTTATCATCGGAGGGATTCTTTTCCAGCACCAAAAGGCTTTTTTCATACGCATCCAGCAGGTCATAAGACTCAATCAAAAAGTCCTTAACAAGTTCCAGAGAAAAATCATCCATCTCTCTATCCCGATTTTAAATTCTAAAACCTATTTCAGTATATTTCAAAAAAGAATTTTCTTCAATATTATAAATGTTCTCATACTCTTTTAACTATCTTATTAATTGCCCTTCCAATATCCTCAAGATTAACAATAATATCAACTCCTCCCCTTTTTACAGCACTTCCAGGCATTCCCCAGACCACAGAACTCTTCATATCCTGAGCTATAATAATTGCTCCTTCTTTTCTTAATTCAAAACATTGAGAAGTTCCATCTCTACCCATTCCACTCAATATTACCACGAGAGAGTTCTTGCCAACTGTCTGGTAAACAGAGCTAAGAAATATATCTACTGAGGGCTTAAAAAAAATGTCTTCATATATTTCCCGGTCTATTCTGAAAACAAGCTTTTCTTCATTCCTCTCTATACGCGAATGAAACCCTCCCGGGCATATATAAGCTGTTCCATTTTCCAGAACATCTCCATCACAGAGCTCTTCAACCCTTCTTTCATACAAATTCCTTAAGTTCTTCGCAAATTCCAGAGTAAAGCCTGCCGGCATATGCTGTACAATTACCATTGGCACAGGAATCTCCTCAAGATCCTCAAAAATCCTTCTAAGAGCAACAGGCCCGCCTGTAGAAGCTCCAATGACAACAATCTCTGGAATAATAGGTTTTTCAGAAAGAACCTTATCAAGATTCTCTATTCCCTGAAAAATCCCTCTATAAGGCTCTTCTCTTTCTTCTAATGCCCTATTCTCCGGAATAACAATTTTCTTCCATTTCTCCCTAATGGAAGAATACAAACCAAGGATTTTTTCCTCGAATTCTCTCAATAAATAATCTATATTATCGGCAATTTTTCCTTCAGGCTTTTTTATAAAATCTACCGCACCATGGGCCAGAGCCTCAAAAGTCACCTCTGCCCCTTCTTCAACAAGGGAACTAAATATAATAACATATGGGGAAGACCCCTTTTGTCTATTTTTCTTAATTACTTTAAGAAGTTCTATTCCATCCATCTCTGGCATTTCAATATCCAGAAGAACAACATCCGGTCTATATAGATATATTTTTTGCAGTCCTATTTTTCCGTTAGGAGCACTTCCCACCACCTCAATACCGTTTATGCGGGAAAGCACCTCTGTTGCATACTTGCGAACAAGAACAGAATCATCAATAACAAGAACTTTAACCTTTTGCTCTAACATAATATATTCCCTTTTCCGAAGACACTGGCTTAAAACCATTAAACAATCCTATAAGGCTTTCTGAATGCCCAAGGAATAAATATCCCTTTTCCTTCATTGATTCATAAATATTATAGATAACCTTTTTCTGGATATCTTCATCAAAATAGATCAAAACATTTCTGCAGAAAGCAACATCAATATCTCTAATCCCATTATCATAAATTAGATTGTGATAATCAAATTTAACCCACTTTTTATACTCTTCTTTAATTTGATAGTGATCATCAAGTTTTATAAAAAACTTTTCAAAATAATAAGGCTCTATCTTCTGAACGCTCTTTTCAGGGAACTTTCCTTCCCTTGCAATAAAAAGACTCTCAAGACTTATATCTGAAGCCACAATAAAAAAGCTCCAGTTATCCTGAAAAAGCCCATTTTCTTCAAAAAATCTGAATGTTATCATCATCATTGTATAGGGTTCTTCACCAGTTGCACACCCCGCACTCCAGAGTTTGACAAACTTTTCATTCTTATTTCTATTTATAAGATCCGGAAGAACAATTTGCTTAAGTATTTCAAATTGCTTTGGATTTCTAAAGAAACTTGTAAAGTTTGTTGTGACAAAATCAATAAATGACAAAAGCTCATGTCTATCATTTTTCAGCAACTTAAGATAATCATGAGAAGTTAAATTCTTTTCTTTTAGTTTAAAAGAAAGTCGACTTTTCAGAACAGAAAGATTGGAATCCCTGAAGACTATTCCGCTGTTATCATAAACCATGTCCGCAATATACTTAAGATCCTCGCTGGAAATTTCAAATGAAGAGAAATCCATTTCTTCATCCTTCCAGAATTAAACTCTTATAATTTTCAAGCTTATCCGGTAATTCATATTCAAGAAGATCCCCAAGAAGAACAGCATCCCCTTTTTCAAAGGCATCAACAATCTGGATAAGAAGGGAATTTATACCTTCATAGAGTTTTTGAATGGAATCCTTTTTATCAGCCGAAAAGGAGGAAACATTCTTTTTTATGTATATACAGCAAATCTCCAGCATATTGATAACTTCATTAATTTTATCAAAAGCCTCTTTATCCTTTCCTATCTGAAAGGCTTCCGAAATCTCCGGTAGTATTTGAAGTGTGTTATCTATCATTTCAACTACTTCTTCCTTCTTTACTTCAAAATGGGCTCCTATTTTAACCTCTATTGCATCTATATAATTAATAAGACTTTCCATAATGCTTGCTATAGAACTTATCTTCGATTCCTCTTTATCAGGACTATTCAGATACTCACATACCTGATTTATAGTAGAAATAATCAAATTAGATTCTACAAGATTAAAAACAGAAAGTCGATTTATAGTATCAATTGTTTCTCTAACCCATTGAAGAAGTTCATTAAATTCACTGCAGTGCAAAAAAGCATTTTTTTTAATATCCACTGAAATATTACTTAAGACCTTTTTACTTTCTTCCAGAAGATTTATAACAAGCTCATCCTTGCTAGAAGCTTCAACATTAATAACCCCTACCCCTTCAAGAGGCATATCATTTAAAACCTTATCACCAGATGAAAAGGTCTTATCATCAACCTCTACCGTGGTTATGACTATCTCTTTTTTTGCCAGCTCCTTACCAAGTGAAGAAACAACATCATAAACTGTCTTTTCATTCTCAAGGGTTACATCCAGAACCTGGTTATTAATCTTAATTATCATTAGTACCTTCTCCCTAATAAATTTAAAATAGACCATCTCAGGCTATAAAAGGATTATAAGAAATGTTTAAAAAGCCAAAATACTATAAAATAATTCTATACTTTACTCAAATTATATTACCCGATAACAGCAATTCTCCTTTTTTGATTGGAATTACAATAAATCTTCACTTCGACTTTGCTCATAGTTAGAATGTTACTTTTTCTTTATCTCCAGCAACAAAGAAAAAGTAACCAAAAAAGCCTGCCCCGAGCAAGACCGAGGGAAGCCCTTCACACTTTCTTTCTGAACGACCAGAAAGAAAATAAAACCTCATGTTCACTTTCTTTTGAACGGCCAAAAGAAAGTGAACCGAAAGAAAAGCCGTCGGCGTTGCTTTATCGGCCGATTCTTTTTCTATACCAATAGTGTTAACCTTAATACTTTAAAAATAACTTCGCCTTATCGTAATATGGATTTTTCATCTGGACTTCCTGTCCAGATTCAAAATCCCCGCTGGAATCCGTTCCAGCGTTGTAAACTTTTCTTTTATGCAATAGCGGTTAACACGCTTTATCTATAACCAATACTTTCTATAAACACAAATTACTATATCCGTGTCGCAACGCCGAATGTTTTTCTAATCCTTTGTTCCAAGACTGTCTATAATAAAAGCCGAAAGCGTTTTCCAAATCCCCCTTATCAAAGGGGGTTAGGGGGTTGTCCCTAGGTTATACCCCTTGCGGCGTCGGGGTTTTTCTTCTTTTTATTTTTTATCTTCTCTACCCAATAACCCACGCTGTGGTCTATGCTTTTTGGTCATTGTCATCATCTTTCCGTCGAATGGCTTGCGATTTGCACCCACAGGAAAATCTTACCCGCCACTATGCCAAGAAATGCAGGAGGCATTTCGCCCCGAGCAAGACCGAGGGGAAACCCTTCACACTTTCTTTCTGAACGACCAGAAAGAAAGTAAAACCTCATGTTCACTTTCTTTTGAACGGCCAAAAGAAAGTGAACCGAAAGAAAAGCCGTCGGCGTTGCTTTATCGGCCACTCATTAAACCATAACACTTATGGTTAGATTGTTACTTTTTCTTTGTCTCCAGCAACAAAGAAAAAGTAACCAAAAAGAAAATGCCGCCCTCTGCGGTTTTCTTTTATACTCATTCCTTATTCACTCCAAGTTGGTATTCTTTAGACCTTATCCTAAAACCCTCCTGCTTACACTTATGCCTTTCTCATGTCGTCATCCTTGACTTTATTCGAAAGGCAACCGCAATCCGTTGCGGTATGTTACCTCTACCCTTTATCCCCTTCGCAGAATACCCCTTCTTGTTACTTAGTTTCCTCTGCATTAACTCTAAAGGCTTTTAAGGGGAAAACCGCAGAGGGAGGAAAACGATTGTATCTATAATATCGCGGTGTCGGATTTTTTTTCTTTTTTATTTTTTATTTCCTCTACTTACATAATCCCAGCTGTGGTTTTTACTTATGCGTATGAACAACTTTTTTCTTTCAGTTTTCACCTCCTCGCCTTTACCAAGACCACAGGATGTGGTCGTTGAGGGCGGAGTGTTGCTTTTACCATTGAGCACGGTGTTATTTTTTCGGTTGGGAACCCGTCCCCGACTCGTTCGGGGATGGGCCGAAAAAATAACACCGTGCGATTACCTTCTACCGAACACACGGATGTGGAGTTCCGCCCGATTCTGCAGGAAAACTGAAAGAAAAAAGTTGTTCATACCATCTACCCTCCACAGCGGGGTTTTTGTATTGTAGCACTGGCTGGCAAGCCAGTGCTACTTTTACATTCTGCCTCGCAATGACGCTAGAGTCATCTAATCTCCGAAAAAGGAGAATCACTGCACCGATAAAATTCTAAAAATATTTTGAAAAATATAATATTCCTTGTTATAATATTTTTCGCTGGTCGATTAGCTCAGATGGTTAGAGCGCTTGCCTCACATGCAAGAGGCCGCTGGTTCGACTCCAGCATCGACCAAAAAAAAGTAGGGGCGGTTAGCTCAGTTGGTTCAGAGTACCTGCATGACACGCAGGGGGTCACTGGTTCAATTCCAGTACCGCCCACATAATATTAATTTTATCATTACTTTTTCATCGGATTTTATGTTTAACAAGTAAAACTAAACTTATTTAAGCTCAATCCAGTTTATTCCCTCTTTATAGTTTTCAAAAGCCTCTTTGCGGCATGTAAAAATTAGCATCTGGATTTCACTATCATTCTCCTTCATCCATTCTAAAAGTAGACTTAACCTTTCCACATCAGTATTAACAAGACTATCATCAAGTATCAACACCTGCTTTTCTTTCTGCGACAGATAAAGGGCTATGGCAAACCTTATTATAAAAGAAAGTTGCTCCCTTGTTCCACCAGAGAGAATATGCGGGGTAATATCTGTTACACTTCCATCAATAGTCCTGGCACTCAATTTATTTATGCTTAAATTATCATGTAATAAAACTTCCGAATATCTCTGCCGGGTTATCTTTCTAAAAACCTCGCTTATTTTCTCCTGTAATGGTATGAGTATATTTTTATCAAGTTTTGCTTTCTCTTCATCCATCAAAGCTTTCAACAGCTGGAGGGAAAGAATCTTCTTTTTTTCCCTTTTTAGTTTTTCAAGAACTTCATTATATTCATATTCCGCATCTTTTAATTGATCTTCTATATTTCCTATATCAATTATCTTTGTCTCTTTCTCCACTTTCTCCTTTTCGTATTCATGAATAGTTTTCCTGATCTCTTCTATCTCATACCGATGACTCTTAATAGCTGCTTCATCAATATAAGTCTCTGTAAAAGGCTTCATCTCTCTTATTTTCTTCTCCAATTCCTGCACTTCCTCCTTTTTAAGATTATAGCCAACAGCAATCTGAGATAGCTCTCTTCCTTCAAGTATTTTACTTATTCTCTTCTGGCTTTCCTCCAGACGGGTTTCCAGCTGAACTATTTCTGTATTTATTTTTTCAAGAGATGTCCCTTCTTCTGAAATATTATCTCCCACAATATTCTTTTGTTTTAAAACTTCCATATCTTTCTTTAACCTTTCTATTTCCTTTTCAATTTGCTTTAAATTTATCTGCCCTAACCTTTCCTCTAAAATCTTCTCCCTTTGTAAAAGATTCTGTTTTTCCTGATAATATCTCTTTGCCTGCTCAAAATCAATGCCAAAATATTCGCTCTTTATAGATTCAAGCCTTTTATCCACATCACTTAAAAGCCGAAGTTTTTCAATTAAAGCCTCTTTTGAAATAGGTCCAAGAAAAACTAACTCCAGCTCATCTTTATAACGAAATCGAAAAGATTCCTGGGCGGTAAACTCCTTTTTCTCAGAGGAATGAAAAATCTCTTCTTTCCCTTCATCAAAAGAAAGGGAATATTCAATCTCTTTACCCGGTATAACTCCAAGCCTAAGCCGGGAGGCTTCTATCTGTATTTCAAGCTCTTTTTTATTATTTAAAAACTTTTCCCATTCAGCAATTTTTCCATATTCTATAGAAGGAATTTTATTTATCTCATTCTCAATATTTTTTAACTCCTCCATATCCTCCCTGATGCTAACAAGTTTGGCTTCATATTCTTCAAGGCTTTTTCCAAGAAGATTTTTCTTAGCAGAATACTTAAAAGGCAAAATTTCTCTAATTTGTCTTTCCTCCTCCTGGATATGCAGAATTTCTTCATAACTCTCCTTTAAATTCCTGAATTCCATTTTAAGAGTTTTAAGTTCATCAATTTTCATCTTTTTAGCCTCAAGAAGTTTTAGGCCCTCTTCCTTAACCTTTAAAGCCTCCTGCTTTCTTGTCAGCCTTTCATTAATTGTATCCAGCTGATGTCTATTCATCTCAAACTCTTCAAGCTTTTCCCTTATAGCTTCTAATTTCTCTCTCTTTTCTTTTTCTTCTTCCATCAGGTTATAATAAACTGAACTCTTTTTAACCCTGTCTTTTTCTGTAAATGTCTCATAAAGTTCATCCACTATTAAACGATAAAATTTTTCTGTTTCCCCATGGAACAAATTTTCACGAATAGCATTCTTTATTATTTCCTGAACGGGAAGGCTTATATCCTCCTGAAAAATAGAAAGCATGTTACCCTGGAAGACCCAGAGTAAATCCAGAAGGCTTAAGGATTCTTCATTAACACCAATTATATCCCATATAGCAGTGTTTGTTTTTTTTCCCTCTGCGACCTTCTGGTACTTTTTTCCTTTTTTAAGAAGTAGAGCACTTTCCCCTTTCAAAAAGGTCTTTTCTATTTTATATGAATTATTGTTGTGTGTAACAAAATATAGATTAACAGAAGGCTTAACAGTTGTACCCCACGGGACTATCTCCTGAATAATTTTATCATTCGATTGAGAATCTTTTACAAAGGCAAAATATAATGCCTGTATAACTGATGTTTTACCAGCTTCATTCTTACCATATATGATATTAATACCTGGTGAAAAATTCAACTTGAGCTTATTAAACTTTTTCCAGTTCTCTATTTCAACTTTTTCTATATACATAATATCATCTTCCTATTTTCAGTTTCCATTTCTTTTGAAAAATTGGTATATTTTCATAAGGCACTCATCAACTATTTCTGACCTATCAACATCAACACTTGCTTCAAGAGGAAATTCTTTTTTACCCTTCTTAATCTCCAGTAAATCCGTAAGAATATTTTTCATATATCCCTCAGAAGATATCCTTGCAACTTCATCATCTGCTGGTTTTATAATAATGTTATTCTCAACAAAAAGCTTATAGAATGAAACTTCAAGCATGCCAAGATATTCTTGAAGTCTCTTATAGTTACCAATAGAGAGATAACCATCCAGTATCAATTTTAATATTCTCCTCGGATCGGGCTTTACTTCTTTTTTAACAAAGGATTCAAAATCCCCCTCCTTGATTTCTCTTTTTTCTACCTCCCAATTATATTGCCTTATACCATCTATTTTTTTTACAGATGGAACCCTCCCTTTTTGCAAATGTACCTCCAGCACAAAGCCAACATCTTTAAAACTTATCATTTCTGGAATACCGGGATAATAAGTAAATTCATCATGCTTATAATAGGAATGCCAATGCCCAAGTGCAAGATAATCCAGCTTTTTTTTCTTTGCAGCATCAGGTAAAATAGGAAAATCTTCTGGATTATATTTTCCTTCTATAGCAAGACTACCGTGTATAAGAGCTATTTTTAGCTCATCCTTTTCATCATCGTCTATCCAGCCCGTCGGATCAAAATCTCCGTTTTTTTCCTTTAGAGAGCTTGCATATATTTTACAACCATATTCGTATCGATCAAATATTGAGTTATCCTCAACAAGGGTTAGATTCTTTGGATAGTGAATTCTATCTACACGATAGTAAATATTATCCTGAATTAATGGGTCATGATTACCTGCTATCATAATTAATTCTATCTCTGGATATTGATGCAAAATCGAGAAAAGTTCAAGTAAAAGTTTTTTATCTGCAGTATTTCCATCCTCAAATTGATCTCCGGCAGCAAGGATAAGAGGAATAGAATTCTTTCTTGCATAGTTAAACATAGCATATATCATTTCAATCCTTGCTCTGGACAATTCTCTGTTCTGTTGTGGGCTGAACTGGCTAAAGTGATAACCAAGATGCCAATCGGCAGTATGAAGAAATTTCATTAAAACCTCTATCTATTAAGTATTGTCTTTTTATGATAAATTATTTCCGAAAGATAATCAATCCTAAATTTAAGATTTCCGCAATTTCCTATTTTCCTGTCTTTCCGATTGTTTCTGCTATGTTTTTCTTATGAGGAATCTTTTCAAAAAGGAAGAATTACTACTATTATTTATTTTAACAGGGAACTGCCCAGAAAGTCCAGAATTCACCACAGAGCACACGGAGATTCTTCCGTGCTCTCTGTGATCTCCGTGGTGAGCATAAACTTTTTAGACAGCCCCACCAATCAAAAAGCTCTGGTAAACACAACAATTTCTTTAATCTGTTTTTTAATAGAATTGGGCGAAAGTTTAGGCGTGTACCAATTAGGAATTTTATTTAAGTAGCAAAATGCCTCCTGAAGCTCCTTTTTTTCAATAAGACAAACCGAAAGATTATAGATGGCATCGGGTTTTTTTGATATACGAACCGATTCTTGAAAATTCTTAATTGCCCTTGAGAGATCCCCGAGCTTAAAGTAAACACACCCAAGATTATAATAAGCCCTTTCAAAGAGGGGAGCAAGAGATATCGCCTCTTCATAGCAATCCACAGCCTTTAACAGTTTATTTATTTGAAGATATACATTCCCCATGTTGAAATGAAAAATAGGATTATGCCTAAAATAGTTAAGAAGAGTATTAAGAATCCCTCTTGCCTTTTCGAATTCTCCCATTTTATAGAGTTGCTTTGAATAAATATAAAGGAGCCTATAATCTGTATTCATAAGCTTCAAGAAACTCTCATGGTTAATTATCTCCTTAATGTAATCCTGATTTGATGAATTTTCGCAAATTTCGATAAAATCAATATAAACATCCGGAATACCAGGGTAATCCTTAAGCAAGGTTTTTGCCTGAAGAAGAGAAAGATGGAATCTTTCGTTAAGATAATCAAGAAAAACAGAAGCCCTCTGTTCTTCAATCGGAATATCATAGGAAAGTCCAAAAAATTTTACCTTTTGTTTTAAAACTGCCTGAAGATCAGTTATCTTCTTATCCTTATAGAGCTCTTTTATTGCAAAAATTTTTATAAAGTAGTTATCTTCAGCAAGCATCTTGTAAAGAATATCGGAAAGCTCATCAAGCTCCCCTGTCATAAATTTATACCAGTATAACGAGTAGAGAGAAAAACCTTTTAAGTTTGGATTTTTCTGAAAAATATTAAGAATATTTTTATAATTGGATTTAATAAGATACAGATATAGAAGATATTCAAGCCCTTTTTCACACTTCTCTTCTCTATAAGATTTTAGAAAATATTCCTCTGCCTCATCAAGATTTCTTTGACAGAGAGCTTCTGTTCCTTTATAGAAATAGTCTTTTTTTAAAATCATTTCCATTTTTTATAAATATCCCTGCACCAGAAGATCCTCTCCTATATTTTCGACAGAAATATCCTTTACTTTAAGTGCTTTTCTGACAGAGAATAAAGCCTTTCCATTCAAAAATGGAGTCCCCACTCCTCCAAAAATCTTTGGAGCGATAAATATTATCATTTTGTCTACAACTCGATATTTAATAGCCTGATAAAATAATTTTCCTCCACCTTCAATCAGGATCGATTCTATGCCCCTCTCTCTACCAAGATAGGCAATCAATTTCTTAAGATTAATCTCACTTTTTCCATCAACATTCTTTTCACATTCAAATTCAATCAATTCTTTATGATTCTTCTCAACAGTTTTTTTGAATAATTCTCCAATTCCCTTATTCACTACAAAAATAGTTCTATTAGAATCCATCATAACCCTTGATGAAAATGGGTTTTTTCCCTCTGGATCTATAACGATTCTGATAGGATCCTTTTTTTTATTCTTAACATACCTAACATTAAGAGAAGGATTATCCTTTATAATTGTTCCAACCCCAACCATAATACAATCCACTCTGTTTCTCAGGTTATGAACCCACTTACGACTTTCTTCAGAGCTAATCCATTTTGAATCACCACTCAAATCTGCTATATTTCCATCAAGAGTCATAGCGCATTTTGCATAAACAAAAGGTAATCCTGTTTGAATGTATTTCATATAGTCTTCATTAAGCTTTTTAAGTTCGTTCTCATACTCTTTCACTATAACAACAGATATTCCTGCCCTTTTTAGTTTTTTAATTCCTCTTCCATTAATATCGGGATTTGGATCCTTCATCCCGATATACACCCTTTTTATACCCGCCCTAATGATAGCATCTGTACATGAAGGGGTCTTTTTGCCAGGAAAATCCACACAGGGCTCAAGGGTAACATATAGTTCGCTTCCCTTCGCCCTGCTACCGGCTTTGGTTAATGCCACAACTTCTGCATGCGCCCCTCCTGCCATTTGTGTTGCTCCCTCCCCAACTATTGCACCTCTGGATACCACAACACAACCAACAGCTGGATTGGGCGAAGTTCCTCCCTTGACAGATTCTGCTAAAAAAATAGCCCTTAAAAAAATTTTTTTTATTTTCATAAAAACTCCCCATTTTTTACCGATGAATAACGCACAGGCTGTGCATTAGTGTGCAAAAAAATAGTTTAAAAATAATAAAAAAACAAGTTATTATTTGTTAAGCAATTAGCCGATTTTTTCTTTATTAATTTTTTATTGGCAATTTAAAAAGTATCATTAACTTTTTGATTGGCAACAATTTAGGAAAGCGCCCCAAACCATTGTAAATCAAAGAAAAAAACGCTTTCCATAAAAAAGCCAAATGTGCAAAAAAACAGCCCTTTTATTTATATACAGGCAAAGGAATTAAAATTTTTATTGAATTCTCTTGACAGGTTAATATATAATATTTATCGAATTTTATCAATTAAAATAAAAAAGGGGGAGGTTTTTATGCAGGACTCCTGGAAACTTATTTATGAAGAGCTGACAAAGAATTTTGATTCTTCTTTAAACACAGCTATCCTGGACAAAATAAAGTTTAAAGAGATTCAAAATAACGACACAATAGTTCTAATCGCTCCCGATCCATTAACATCAGGTTGGTTTAGTGATAACTATTTAGAAATGGCTAAATCCATATCGAAAAAGCTTTTGAAAAAGGAATATCGCTTTCATATTGAAATAGCCTATTCAGAACATTCTTACCAGGCTATCTCCAATAGAAGCACAAGAAGGCATGCGGAGAAGTATCCGTCTTTTTTAAATCAAAAATACACATTTGATAGATTTATTGTCGGGCCAAACAATGACTTCGCTCATGCCGCGGCGGAGCAGGTTGCCAGCAATCCCGGTAAATCCTATAATCCTCTTTTTATTTATGGAAATGCAGCTCTTGGAAAAACCCATCTTTTACAGGCAACAGCTCATAAAATAATCAAAGAAAAAGAGGAATTAAGCGTATTTTATACAACAAGCGAAAACTTTACAAACGAGTTTGTTGAATCAATAAAAAATGGAGAAACAAGTAAGTTTAGGAGAAAGTACCGCAGTTTTGATGTATTGCTAATAGATGATATTCAGTTCTTGCAACAAAAGGAAAGTACCCTTGAGGAATTGTTCCATACCTTCAATGAGCTTTTTCACGAAAGAAAGCAGCTTATTTTTGCCTGTGACAGACCTGCAAAAAGCCTTTCTGCTATAGAGGATCGCCTCCGCACTCGATTTGATTCCGGGCTTAGTGTTAAAATAGAAGCCCCCAATTATGAAACAAGAAAAGCTATTCTATTAGCAAGAGTGGCAGAGGAAAAAACATACATTCCACCAGAAGTAATAGACTACATAGCACAGAACATTGAAAATGATATCCGACTGCTGGAGGGTTCTTTAACCAAAATTATAGCATATTCAAGCCTTAAGAAAAGAGAGGTTTCGCTGGATCTTGCACGCGAAATACTTCGCGACAAGGTAAAATTAGAAGTGCCAAAGAATATAACCATATCTGATATTCAAAAAGTTGTATCAAAATACTTCAATATTTCAGTAAATGATTTAAAATCTGAAAGGCGTCTTGAGCATATCACCTATGCCCGCCAGATTGCAATGTATTTATCGAAAGAACATACAAATCATTCTCTTACAGAAATAGGAAACTTTTTTGGAAATAAAGCCCACACAACTGTTATGCGTTCGGCAGATAAGGTAGCCAATCTAATAAAAACCCGAAAGAAGACAAAGAAAGAGATTGACGATATTATTTCCGAATTTTACAATACCGTCAAACAACCCTCCGAATAAATCGAAGAGCAAGGTTTTACGGGATAAATCGCAAGATTATTGCGATGTGAGGGGAAAACACCCTGTGGTTTCCCGCAGGGTGTTTATTTTTTTCTACTTTCTGACAAGCTCACCGTAAATATAGCCAGTAGCTCCAATAAAGATACTGGCAGAAGCCCCACCAATTAAAATCATGCCTGCTACATTAATAAGACCTCCTATTACAGGAATTTTTCCTATTAGCTGCAATATATAGCCTGCAATAGCAGAAGCCACAAATATTAATAACCATAGTAAAAACATGCCACCAAAAATTGTCCATTTTTTGCCATATGTTAGTCGATTGCTTTCAGCAATAGCTTCCATTGGATTTTTTTCTTTATCAATCACAAGAAGTACAGCAAGCATCCAGGCTATACCTATTACAAAAGCTGGAACTATCAAGAACAACATACCCAGAAATACCCCAGAACCCACAAAAAACCATGTAATAAAAACCTCTCCCATTCTCTTTCTGTAAATCGGATTGAAAATTTCTGTGTAAGATATCGTCTCCCCTTTACTCATCTTGATAGGTAAAGCCGCAAACAAGCATATGGTAGTACCAACATTCAAGTAAGGAATCCATACAGTTAATGCCCATAAAACAAAATTAACAAGAAGTGGCAAGAGATTCTGAAAACCTTTCTGAATACCATTAGATATAATACTTCCTACATCCATAAAAAATCCTCCTTAAAGATTTTCTACTATTATAGCTAAAGTTTAACAATTTACAATATTAAATTTATTAAATTTTTCAAGCCTAAAAATACATTTTCAAATTTCAAAAATTCAGTAAAGGCGACAATCGCGATTGTCACCTTTACTGTTGATCATTATTACTTTCTTAAATAAAAAGTTAATAAATGTATTATTGTTAAAATGAAGTTATAAAAATTTATAAATAAAATCACAAAAATAAAACACAATTTAACAAATTTTGTATATTAAGGTAAATATAGAAAAGGAGGAAGTTTTATGGTTTCAAAACTTTTCTCAATGTCTTTTTATGGCCTTAAAATTATCCCTATTGAAATTGAGGTGGATATTCAGGTTAAAGTTATAAACTTTGAAATAGTAGGCATGGCAGGTCCTGCTGTAAAAGAATCTGTTAAGAGAATAGAGACGGCTATACAGAATTCTGGATTTCACTTCCCGGGAAAACGAATAATAGTCAATCTTGCCCCGGCGGGAATAAAAAAAGTCGGTACTTTGTTTGACCTTCCGATAGCTTTGGGGATTCTAAACGAGCAGTATGAGTTTAATAATTTAAACGATTACTTGCTCGTTGGGGAGTTATCGATGGATGGTCAACTACGCTCCATCGCCGGGGCATTACCTATTGCCTATCAAGCAAAAAGCTGTGGATTTAAGAAAATTATCTGCCCTTTAAAAAATGCACCGGAGATGAGCATCGTTGAAGACATTGAAATATATCCTGTTTCCTCACTAACCGAGGCGGTAAATTTCCTGGGCGGAAATATAAATATAAGCCCTTATAAAAATCAGAAAGAAGCACTTATTTTTAAACCGGAAAATTCTATGCTGGATATGTCCGACATAAAAGGGCAGGAATCGGCAAAAAGGGCTCTTGAAATATGTTCTGCCGGAGGGCACAACGCACTTATGATAGGTCCGCCTGGAACTGGAAAGACAATGCTTGCTAAAAGGCTACCTACAATTCTTCCAGAAATGACACTTGAAGAAGCCCTCGAAACCACAATGATATACAGCGTAGCAGGGTTGATTAACCATGAAAAGCCATTAATACTGGAAAGGCCATTTAGAACCCCGCATCACACAGCCTCAGATGTCTCCATAATAGGAGGTGGAAAATTTCCAAAGCCCGGAGAGGTAAGTCTTGCACATAACGGTGTACTATTTCTTGACGAAATACAGCTTTTCAGAAGCAATGTTCTACAGGTTTTGCGCCAACCTCTCGAAGATAGAAAGATATCAATATCCCGAGCGGAGGGGTCTGTAGAATTTCCAGGTAACTTTATTCTTGTGGCAGCCCTAAATCCATCCAAAAACAACACAGACATAGACCAGTGGGAAACAAAGGATATGCTAAGCCTTATGAAGAAAGTATCAAGCCCTCTTTTAGACCGAATTGACATTCACATTCAGGTACCAAGAATAAAGTTTGATCAGATTCAATCAAAAGCTTCTTCTGAGACATCTATGGAAATAAAAAAGAGGGTTATAAAAGCCCGTCAGATTCAATACGATCGTCTTAAAAAATATTCCCTTTACACAAATTCTCAGATGAGCCATAAATTAATAGAGGAGTTTTGCTGCTTGAACAAAAGCGGGGAAAGCCTTTTAAGGCTTGCAATGGAAAAGTTTTTATTGAGCATCCGCGCATACGACAAAATCCTTAAAGTAGCTCGAACAGTTGCCGACCTTGAAGAAAAAGAAAAAATAGAGGACTATCATATAAGTGAAGCACTTCAATATAGAATTCTGGACAGGATATTAAACTTTACAAATTAACTGTGTGTCCAATATTTCTATTTTACACCACTTAACTTGCTAAGCCTGTTAATAGCACTCACAATAGCATTTAAAGAGGCAGTTGTAATATTCTGCGCAATTCCAACACCATAAAGTTTATCAGCATTCTGATTTTCAAGGCATATATAAGCTATCGCCTTTGCATCAGAACCCTCGGTAAGTGCATGTTCATCGTAAGAAACAAACTTGTAGGAAGGTATTCCTATTTCTCTCAAGCCATGGAAGAATGCATCTATAGGACCATTACCTTCTCCTTTTATTTCTTTTTCTTTTCCATCTATTATTAGAGTGGCTTTAAGATGTACCTTATTTTCGTTCTGAGCAAGATATTGATTCTCTTCTATTTTATATCTTAAAAGCTGAATTGGTTCTTTAATATCAATATATTCCCTTTTAAATATTTCCATAATTCTTTCCGGCTTAAGTTCTTCTCCTGTTATGTCGGTTTCTTTCTGGATAACCCTGCCAAATTCAGGATGCATATCCTTTGGAAGTTTATATCCAAAGTTATGCTCCATAATATAAGCCACCCCTCCCTTTCCGGATTGGCTATTAATACGAATTATAGCCTCGTATTCTCTACCAACATCCGATGGATCAATAGGTAAATACGGTACTTCCCAATATTTTGGCTTATCCCTTTCATATATGTTAAGCCCTTTCCTTATAGCATCCTGATGCGAACCAGAAAAGGCAGTATAAACAAGCTCTCCAGCATATGGATGTCTTGGATGTACAGTCATCCGCGTACACTTTTCATAGACCTTCACAATCCTGCTTATATTACTAAAGTCCAGTCCAGGATCTATTCCCTGCGAAAACATATTAAGGGCTATTGTAACAATGTCTGAATTCCCTGTCCTTTCACCATTACCAAACAGAGTACCTTCAACCCTTTCTGCACCTGCAAGCATCCCAAGCTCAGAAGCTGCCACGCTTGTTCCCCTGTCATTGTGGGTATGCAGACTGAGTATTATAGAATTCCGATTCTTTATGTGGGTATGAAAGTATTCAACCATGTCTGCATAAATATTTGGAGTACACATCTCCACAGTGGCAGGAAGATTGATAATTATTTTATTCTGTGATGTAGGTTTCCATACATCCATTACCGCCTCGCAAACCTCCACAGCATAATCAGGCTCTGTCCCTGTAAAGCTTTCTGGAGAATACTCCTTCATAATTATAGAACCCTTCGCCTTTTCAGCCAGCTCATTTATCAATGTTGCTCCTTCGACCGCTATATCAATGATAGCTTTCTTATCCTTATTAAAAACCACTCTCCTCTGAAGTTCAGAAGTGGAATTATAAAGATGCACTATGGCCCTTTTTATTCCCTGCAGTGCTTCAAAGGTTTTTTCTATAAGATGCTTACGTGATTGCGTTAAAACCTGTATGCTTACCCCATCTGGAATTAAATTGTTTTCAATAAGCTCTCTTAAAAACTGAAATTCAACCTGAGAAGCCGAAGGAAAACCTATCTCTATTTCTTTAAAACCTATTTCTAAAAGCAAATTAAAAAACTCAAGCTTTTCTGCAACATTCATCGGGATGGGTAGAGCCTGATTACCATCTCTTAGATCAACACTGCACCAGATTGGTGCTTTCGTTAAAACATTGTCAGGCCATTTCCTGTTATTAATCTTCAAAGGAGGAAACGGTCGATACTTCCAGTACTTCATCATATAAACCTCCTGATGTGTGATTTCGTATTGCGCAAAATTTTTATATCAAAATAGCTATATGTCATTTCGATTCTCACTCCCTACCTCCCCCCCTCCCCGGAGGGGCTGGGGGTGGGTTTCCCTGAGAAACCTTCCCTCCCGCTGTTTTTGGGGAAAAGCAGTGGAAATCCTTTTGCTACCTTTTCTTTTGGCAAGCGTCCCAAAAGAAAAGGTAGCTCCCAAAGAAAAGGACTTCCGCCCACGCTACGCAAAGCTTGCAATGCAACTGCTCAGGCTCGGGAGCGGTGAACTCACCCTCACCTTGAAAGCTCTTTAATTTACAAACCCTCTTCCTTGTTTAAAAACATCCCTTCACTTTTTATACAAGGTGAGGGTTCAAACAACACCGCTCTCACACCTCGCCTTCGCAGGCATTGCTTACACTTTGCTCCGCTATGGCGGGTTTGTTTAGCTATATCACTACAACCGTATCGCAGTAATGGTATTCTTCAGACCTTATCCTAAAACCTTCCTGCTTACACCTATGCCTTTCTCATGTCGTCATCCTTGACTTTATTCGAAAGGCAACCGCAATCCATTGCGGTGTGTTACCTCTACCCTTTATCTCCTTCGCAGAATACCCCTTCTTGTTACTTCGCTTCCTCTGCTCTAACTCTAAAGGCTTTTAAGGGGAAAACCGCAGAGGGGGAAAAGGCAACGGTCGTATCTATAAACCATGTCGCGGTGTCGGATTTTTTTCTTTTTTATTTTTTTATTTCCTTTACCTACATAATACCCGCTGTGGTTTTTAC
>Ga0315298_1001039_pt1 | contig 52679 bp, 50 predicted proteins | sample WHS_1_MG_FD_203077 | JGI IMG/M metagenome (GOLD analysis project Ga0315298, IMG submission 203077) | Extremophilic microbial mat communities from Washburn Hot Springs, YNP, Wyoming, USA - WHS_1_MG | ecosystem: Environmental > Aquatic > Thermal springs > Hot (42-90C) | place: USA: Wyoming... | reverse complement strand
CGCCCTACCTTAACTCTGCGCCTCAGCGTCTCAGCCGTTAAACGTAGCCGCGCCCGTAAGGGCGCGGACGGAAGGATTACAGCTTAGGGGCCGGGTCTGCGTAACCAACTTCGGCGCGCAGTGGACTGCGCGCCCTACCTTAACTCTGCGCCTCAGCGTCTCAGCCGTTAAACGTAGCCGCGCCCGGAAGGGCGCGGATGGAAGGATTACAGCTTAGGGGCCGGGTCTGCGTAACCAACTCCGGCGCGCAGTGGACTGCGCGCCCTACCTTACCCTGCGCCTCAGCGTCTTTGCGTTAAAAATGCGGAGGCATGGAGCCATGCGGCCTTACCAACGCAACAAAATTTTTTTTGAGCAGGGCAACATCGCCGAAGGGTCCGGTCGGCGTGGCCGTGCAACTGTTATTGTGCCGTGGCGCGCGGCCATCTTGGCCGCAGTGCCTCCTGCGACCGGGGGCATTCCCGCGCCGGGGTAGATTGGAGCGCGGCGATCCTGGCCGCAGTGCCATCAAGGTGGGTCGAGTGTGGCAGGGGCCTTTTTTCGGCCTGGACTGTTCTGGAGCTGTGGAATCAGGTGATGTGGCGGTGTTAAGTGCAGTGTTGGTTCTGCGGGCGTGGACGCCCGCGCGCCTTTGCCCACATCTGGCGCGCGCTCATCTTGGCCGCAGTGACCGTCGGTGACTAGGACCGGTCTGAGGTCTTTGTGGGGTATGGAAGTGGCAGACCAGTGGGAAAAGTCATGTAGCGGTGTTAAGCTGCAGTGTTGTTTCTGCGGGCGTGGACGCCCGCGCGCCTTTGGGCAGATTGGCGCGCGCTCATCTTGGCCGCAGTGCCTCCTGCGACCGGGGGCATTCCCGCGCCGGGGTAGATTGGAGCGCGGCAATCTTGGCCGCGGTGCCCTCAAGGTGGGTCGAGTGTGGCAGGGCCTTTTTTTCGGCCTGGACTGTTCTGGAGCTGTGGAATCAGGTGATGTGGCGGTGTTAAGTGCAGTGTTGGTTCTGCGGGCGTGGACGCCCGCGCGCCTTTGCGCACATCTGGCGCGCGCTCATCTTGGCCGCAGTGACCGTCGGTGACTAGGACCGGTCTGAGGTCTTTGTGGGGTATGGAAGTGGCAGACCAGTGGGAAAAGTCATGTAGCGGTGTTAAGCTGCAGTGTTGTTCCTGCGGGCGTGGACGCCCGCGCGCCTTTGGGCAGATTGGCGCGCGGCTATCTTAGCCGCAGGCATTCTGCGACCGAGACGGTCGCGCGCCTATCGTCTTAGCCGCGGGTCTTCTGCGACCGGGGACGGGTCGCGTGCCTGCCGAGTTCGTAAATAGCAGGCGCACGCACGCGCGAGGCTGCGCGTCATTACCGCACGAACATTTTTTGGCAAAGCCCGCTGAATATGTCTTGTGCGGGTAAGCACTGAGCCGGCCGCAACTCGGCGTCCTCAGCAACTCAGCGACGTGAATTTGAGCGCCACATAGGGCGCGTAAAACGGTTGAAACGGCTAATCGTGCTTGGGCTTGACACCGGGCTTAAGCCACGGTGGTAATGAGAAACCGTTCGTTTGTTTAACGTGATAGCACTAGCTGCGCTGACGGCCTTTCCAAATTGGGTGGGCGCACCAGCGGTGTGAAAATTCAGGGTTAACCTTTTGTGCGACCATCGCTGCCTGAAGCGGGTTGTTACCGCTACCACCACTGCAGTACTCGTTTGTGCAAAATTCAATCCGTGCTTGATGTGTGAATTTGAGTGCAGGCTGGACAAAGCTGAAATGGCGGTTACGTTAGCCAGAAACGAGTTATGACTGATCCGCGGTACACCAAACTTGCCACACTGATTGTGGGTTATTCGCTCGGGGTTAGGCGCGGCGACAATGTGTTGATCGAGATCACAGATGCACCGGATGAATTTGCAGTCGAGTTAATGCGTGCAGTACGTGGGGCCGGCGGGCGACCATTTATCGAGGTGCGCCGCAGCCGGCTCAACCGCGAAATCCTGCGTCAGGCCGACGAACGCGGCGCGCGGTTGATCAGGGACATCGAACTTGTGCGTATGAAAAAAATGCGTGCGTACGTCGCCATACGCGGCGCAAACAATATCACTGAGACTTCCGATGTACCGGCGGATAAACTCGCGCTTTACACGCGGATCACGCGACCTGTGCTTGACTGGCGTGTGCGCAAGACGCGCTGGTGCGTGTTACGCTGGCCGACCCCCAGCATGGCACAGGCAGCCGGCATGAGCACCGAAGCGTTTGAAGATTTCTTTTTCCATGTCTGCACACTTGATTACCGGAAAATGGCGCGTGCAATCAAACCGCTGCACCGGCGCATGCTCAAAGCTGACCGTGTGCGCATCACAGGGCCCGGCACAGAATTAACCTTCAGCATAAAAGGCATCGGTGCAGTGCCGTGCGTTGGGTTACGCAACCTGCCCGATGGCGAGGTGTACTCGTGTCCGGTGAAAAGTTCGGTTAATGGCGTTATACAGTTCAATACGCCAACCGTGTATGCGGGCACGAAATTCGATAACATCAGACTCGAATTCAAAGCCGGCAAGATTGTCAAGGCAACAGGCAGCGATACAAAACGGTTAAACCAAATCCTGGACACCGACACCGGTGCACGGTACATAGGCGAATTTTCGCTTGGGTTTAACCCGCACATTCTCAAGCCGATGTGCGACATTTTGTTTGACGAAAAGATAGCCGGGTCATTGCACCTGACACCCGGCCGCGCCTATGACGAGTGCGACAATGGCAATCGGTCAGCCATACACTGGGACATGGTACTGATCCAGCGAAAAGACTGGGGTGGGGGCGAAGTCTGGTTTGACGACGAATTGATCCGCAAGGACGGTTTGTTTGTGCCGAGAGACCTGCGCGGGCTTAATCCAGACAACTTGAAGTAAAAGCTGCCACTGTGAGACAGATCGGTTGGGACACCGGACTTCCGTGTCTGGGAAAGCTTTTGTCCGTGCTCCGGACACAATTGCAGTTTAAAACGACCGCTGCAGTGCCGCTGCAGCGCTAGCCCTGCCGTGCTCACATGCGTTCGCAAGGTCGCTCCAGGCTCAAATCGGTTTCCTGAGCAGCTCGAGGAACGATTTCATTGCCGGTGACAACACCTTGTTCCGCTTGTAAATAACCCCCCACGGCCGTTCCATGCCTTTCTCGTCAAGTTTGATCGCGGCCAGTGTGTGTTTTTCGACCTCCTGCATAACTGTTGACAGCGGCACAATGGCAACGCCAGCGTCTATTTCAACGGCGCGTTTGATGGTTTCGACATTATCGAACTCCATTGCCTTTGTGACCTTGACGTCGCGCACCCTCAGTAGTTTGTCAATAGCAATGCCGGTGGGGCTGTCGGCCTCAAAACAGACCAGTTTCTGGCCGTTGATATCCTTTAGCCTGACGCTCTTACGCCTGGCTAGCGGATGATGCGGATGGCAAATCAACACAAATGGCACTTTGCCGACCTGCACGGTCACAAGTTGAACATCTCGACGCGGATACGCTACCAACCCGAAATCCGCTGCATTACTTAACACGTCTGCATAAACCTGGTTTGCACCGCGGTATTCGACCTGGACGTTCACGGTCGGATAAGTTTGCATAAACTTTTTAATGTAGTGCGGCAGGTCGTGCAAACCGATGCTGTAAATTGCGCTCACACGGATTGTGCCGCAAATGATGTCCTTTAGCTCCTGCATTTTTGAATGCAACGCCTCGTAGGCCTGCACAATCTGTTTGCTAAATTCATAAAGCACCTGTCCCTCGGCAGTGAGCCGGAAATTTCGTCTGCTGCGCTCGACCATGCGCGCGCCAAAAAGCCGCTCGAGTGCACTTACCTGCTGACTGATCGCCGATTGAGTGACACCGTTGATTTGTGCGGTTTTGGTAAAGCTCTTTGTTTCAGCCAGGTCGCAAAAGACCTTTAAACTTTCGATTTGCATGCGGCTAATAAGCACAACTTACAACACTAAGTCAATAATCCGTTGCGTATATTTCTGGCCTTGCGTACTTGGGGTGCTGCACTCGTTCCCCGCGCCGAATGTTTTTTGTGGCGCGCCCAAAAGCTTGTCACAATGTAAGCCGCCCAGCATTGGACTCGTTCATGTTGCTGGCGATCTTAGGTGCGAATGCAACTGTGCATCAACAAACCGCGTCAGTACACATGCTTAGCTGGTGCTATTGCAGTCCGCTTCTGAGCCAGCGATGTTGCGTATTTGGCGTTCTCAGCACCGCCTGATCCAATTGCTTGTTTTGTCCTTGGCAAAAACCCTCCGGGTCAGAACTACACCAGTCATTGCATTGCAGGCTTATAGGCACCGATTTTTCAAGAGCCAGTTTCTGGGATTGAATCCACGCCGGTAAAAGCTATACTCAAAAGCTTGGCAACGGCCCCGGCCGGCCGATTCGGCAGGACCGGGCCAGGACAATTGTTATGCAAGTACAAGTGCTAAAATCGAAAATTCACCGTGCATGTGTCACGGGCTGCGCGCCAAACTATGAGGGCAGCCTGAGCATTGACCTGGACCTGATGGAACAGGTCGGCCTGCTGCCGTATGAGCGTGTGCTATGCGGCAATCTGGCAAATGGCGAACGGTTCGAGACATACGCAATACCGGCACCGCGCGGCTCACGTGCAATAGTGCTGAATGGTGCGGCGGCACTTTTGGGCAAGGTAGGCGACCGGCTCATCATCATGAGCTTTGCCTCAGTTGACGAGGCAATTGCAAAAAAATGGAAACCACGGTGCATAGCCTTGGACGAAAAAAACGCCGTGGTGAAAAGGCCCGGTACGCATGCATTGCAACTCAAGGCCGACAAACGAAAAACACGGTCGGGTAAGGCCCGGTAATTCGGCAACTGCACCGCACGAAAATTTTGTCCGATGCAATTCACCACCGCTGAAATAGCAAGACTGCTTGATGCTGAACTGCAGGGTGATGGTTCGGTTGTGCTTACCGGAATTGCACCTGCAGATTCAGCTCGGGCAGGCGACCTGACCTTTGCTGAAAATGAGCTCTATTTCAAACGCGCCGAGGCAAGTGCCGCTTCGGCAGTTTTAGTGTCCGGGCGCTATACCTCGGCAACCAAGGTACTCATTCGTGTGGCAAATGCGCGTGTTGCACTTGCCAAGGCGCTCTCGCTGTTTTACCCGGAAAAAAATTTTGCGCCGGGTATCCATCCAACAGCGCTCGTGGCTGATTCTGCCCGAATCGCAGCAAGCGCATACATCGGCCCGTATTGTGTAATTGGCGCAAATGCGCTGATCGGCGAACGCACTGTGCTCGAGGGGGCAGACTGGATCGGCGAGGGATCGTGTCTGGGCGACGACGTTTTTCTTTTCCCGAATGTGACGGTCTATCCGCGCACACGCATTGGCAATCGCGTGCGTGTGCATGCCGGCAGTGTGATTGGCTCAGACGGGTTCGGTTACGTGCTTGACGAAGGCACTCACAGGAAAATTCCGCAGGTGGGACATGTTGAAATAGGCGACGACGTTGAGATAGGTGCAAACGTTACCATAGACCGCGGCACACTAGGCCCCACCAGGATCGGACGCGGCACAAAAATAGACAACCTGGTCCAGATCGCACATAACGTAAGCATCGGCGAGAACTGCATTGTGGTTGCGCAGGTTGGCATAGCCGGCAGCACGCAAATCGGTAATTACACAACCTTGGCCGGGCAGGTCGGCTTGGCCGGGCATTTGAAAATCGGCAACAGAGTTGTCGTTGAAGCGCAATCCGGTGTCATGCGCGACATCCCAGACGGCCAAAAAGTGCTCGGTACACCCGCTGTGCGCGATACAGACGCGAAACGGCAGTTGGTCGCAATACAGCATTTGCCTGAGCTGTTGAAGCGTGTGAGTGCACTTGAAAAAAAACTCGGACTCAAGCCCGGGGCGAACCAGCCGGACCCGTAGCCAGCGCCGGATTCGGCTTTTTGGTAGTGAGCGAAAGAGCCCTGTAACACAACAACAATTTTAACCGGTTAACCAATTATGAAACGGACGTATCAACCTTCACGAATAAGGCGCAAACGCCAGTACGGTTTCCTCGCCAGACGCGCGACAAAAGGCGGTCGCGAAGTCATCCGCAGACGCAGACGCAAAGGCCGGAAACGGCTTACCCCAGTTTGAGCTGCAGCGCGCGACCCGATACAATGCAAGTTGACCCGTGCAAGCGGTTTCGGTTACAGCCTCGGATGCGGCTGAAGCGCGGCAGCGATTTCAAGCGCATCCGGCTTGAAGGCCAGCGCGTTGCAACCGGGTGTTTGCTGTTGAACTGGCTTGGGCCAACATCTATTGGGCACACGCGGTTTGCTGTGGTAGTAAGCAATAAACTGGGTGGTGCGGTTGTCCGCAACAGGGCGCGCCGGTTGCTGCGTGAAGCGTTTCGGCTTCATCAGCATGAGTTGGCAAGACCGGTTGACATTGTGCTGGTAGCCAGACCAAGCATAATCGGCAAGAAATGCGCTGAGGTTGAGCGCGATTTGCTTGCCGCATTGCGCAAGGCCGGTCTGCTCAAAAATGACAATGCCGAAGGTTAAGGTTGACGACACACACAGCTCAAAGTGATAAAATAGAGTCGTGAATGTGGTAAGCCAAACGTTGATTCTGGCGCTAAAGATATACCGACAGGTGCTTTCGCCGGCTAAAACGGCCATATTCGGGCCATTTGCCCGGTGCAGATTTGTCCCGAGTTGTTCCGAATACAGTATCGAAGCGCTGCGCACGCACGGTGTCATTCGCGGTAGCTGGTTGACTTTGCGCCGGCTGTGCCGGTGTCAGCCGTTTTGTAGGGGCGGATACGACCCTGTGCCAAAGGCAAAATCTGACCATCCGACGGCGCAGCCCGTACCAAACGGCACCGCACCATCCAAACCATGAATTGAAGTTTCCACAATGGACCGTACGTCAATCATCATACTTGTAATTTGCTTTGTGCTATTTGTGCTGTGGTCGGTTTACATGCAGCGGCACTACACGAGCAGACCGGCAGCGCGCAGGGTCGAGTCCGTCCTGACGACAAATGTCACCGCTACAAATCAAATTTCCGGTTCAGTACCGGCAGACCGAAGCATGCCGGCACAAACAACATCCGTTGCCGCGTTTGTTCGGCCGGACAAACCCGAGGAACTGGTCGTCCTGACAAACGAACTTGCGCGCTATACATTCACATCGCACGGGGGCGGCTTGAAACTTGTCGAGCTTGTGCGGTATCCGCAAGTTGTTGGATCAACTCGTACCGCGCGTATGGCTACAAATCAGTTCGCCGCGCTTAATTCGCTTGCGCCAACACCGGTTTTGGCATTGCTGGGTGAACCTGTGATTCAGGGCGACGGCATGTTTGAACTCACTCGAACACCAGGAGGCGTCGAGGCAAAGCAGATACACACAAACGGGCTTGTTATCGTCAAACGGTTCGAGCCGAGTTCAAATTATCTATTGCGTGCAACCGTCGAGCTGAAAAACACCGGTACACAAACGCTGATTCTACCCCAGCACGAAGTTGTGATAGGCACAGCTACACCAATGGATGCCGAAGACGACGGTACATACGTGAACGTGCTGTGGTACAACGGCTCAAAAGCCGAGCAGATCGGTCGTGCCTGGTTCGAAAACCGGCTGTTAGGCTGTTTCCCCGGCACACCGCGTCAAGTTTATCGCGCAGGTGCAACGAACGTTTTTTGGGCTGCGGCAAACAACCGGTTCTTTGCGCTGGCACTCATGCCCACCGATCCCGCACATGAACTTGTAGCTGTGCCGGTCGTATTGCCAACGCCGGGCACGACCACACAACAAAAGCTGAAAAGCACGGTGCGCTCGAACGTCGGGTACCAAGCCGCCCTGGTCAACCCGGAAATAACACTTGCCCCGGGACAAACTGTGACGCTGCACTACCAATTGTTTGCCGGTCCCAAAGAGTACCGCACACTTGCCCGTATCGGCGACGCATTCAACAACAACCTCCAAGCCATCATGGGCTTTGAACGTGTGCTAGGCGGCCGGTTTACCGCGTTTTTTGCCAAGCTGTTGCTGGTCTCGATGAACGGGTTGCATGACCTGCTCAGGCTCGGTTACGGGTGGGTCATCATTATAATCACATTCATCATCAAGGTATTGTTCTGGCCGTTGACACAGGCAAGTATGCGCTCGATGCGCCGTATGCAGGCGCTGCAACCGCAGATCAAGGCGCTGCAGGAAAAATACAAAGACGACCCGGCAAAACTTAACCGCAAATTGATGGAATTCTGGAAAGAGAACAAGATCAACCCGTTTGGCGGTTGCCTACCGATGCTGCTGCAGATGCCAGTGTTCATCGGATTTTACGTTATGATACAGAGCGCAATTGAACTGCGCGGCGCGCGGTTCTTGTGGGTGCGTGACTTGTCGAAACCCGACACGCTATTTCTAATACCGGGTCTGAACTTCCTACCGTTCATAAGCACACCTGACGGGTTGCCATTCAATTTGTTGCCGCTTTTAATGGGGGTAACAATGCTCTGGCAATCGCACATGACACCTGCATCGCCAGGTGTAGACCCGATGCAACAAAAGTTGATGCGTTGGATGCCGGCGATTTTCCTTTTGTTCCTTTACAATTTTTCTGCAGGTTTAACCTTGTACTGGACAGTGCAAAACCTGCTTAGCATTGCACAAATGAAATTGACAAAAACCCAACAAACTGCTCCAGTGACACCGGCAAATGCACCGGTTAAAGCTGTACCGTTCAAGAGGAAGAAATGATTGAACAATTGCTTCCGACACAGATTCTTGTTTTTTGCATTAGCTTGGCAACCAACACGCAACCACTTACATATCGTCACAACACATGCCAGCACTAGCTAAGGAAATCCTCGAAAGAATTCTCGACCTGCTCGGATTCACCGCCACTGTCGAAGAACACACACTCGAAGAAGGTGTGCTTCTCGAGATCCAATCCGATGACGCCGGCCGTCTTATTGGTCGTGAGGGCAAAACACTGTCGAACCTGCAATACATCGTCAACCGGATGCTTTACCGACAGGACCCGACCTTGCCAAAGGTAACACTCGATGTCGGTGGATACCGCGCCAGAGCACGCGAGGCACTGGTCAAAAAAGCCAAAGAAGCCGCTGAAAAGGTCCGACGTTGGGGTGACGTGGTCGAGCTTGAGCCAATGAACGCATTTGACAGGCGGATTGTGCATCAAGCGCTCAAAGACGACCCGGATGTCGAAACTCGCAGTGTCGAGGTCGAAGGTACAGACAAGAAAGCCATTTTGCTCCGGCCAAGACGTTGATTGCCCGCTTTCACGGATGGTCTTCACGGGCTTGATTCGGACCCTAAATTTCGCCCGTACCGCCGGATGCATACCGCAAGAATCGGTCAGTAGGTGGGCAACAGCGGGTCAATACATCTCACCCACGCATCTAGGCCGCCTTTGACACTCTTAACGTGGGTGAACCCGTGCGATTTCAGCAGTGCAACAGCTTTGAGCGAGCGTGTACCGGACTTGCAAAGCAGATAAATCGGTTGTGTGGGGGTTAACTCGTTTAACTTACCCGGCAGCGCGCTCATCGGAACAAGCACTGTACCGGGCAGGTGTACAATTGCGTATTCAGCCGGTTCACGCACATCAATCACCTTGACCCCAAGCTCGGGGTTTGCAAGCACACGTTTCAATTCATAAACCGTGACCTCATCCGGGCCGGGCACATCATCCGCGTAGTGCGTAGTGACTCGGCACCATTGTTCATAATCAATCAACTTGCGTATGCTCGGGCGGCTACCACAGACAGGGCATGCAGGGTCGCGTCGTAATTTTACCTCTCGCACACGCATCGCAAGCGCATCAAAAACAAGCAGCCTGCCCATAAGCACGTCAGTTGCGCCAAGCAGCAGTTTCAGTGCTTCGGTCGCTTGAATACAGCCTATTATGCCCGGTAAAACGCCAAGTACACCTGCTTCAGCACAACTCGGGATAGCGTCCGGGGGCGGTGGTTCAGGATAAATACACCGGTAACACGGCCCGCCGAGGTGCGGTGCAAACACACTTGCCTGGCCTTCGAACCTGAACACTGCACCGTAAACCAGAGGTTTCTTCGACAATACACAGGCGTCATTGGCAAGGTACCGTGCAGGCAGATTATCCGTGCCATCAACAACAACGTCGTACTGGGCAATCATCTGCAGCGCATTTGTACTGGTTAGCTTCGCCTCGTGTGTAACAACCTGAATAGTTGGGTTTAGCCTTTGGAGCTTTTCTTTGGCTGATACCGTTTTCGGCCTGCCGATGTCGTCAGTAGTGTGGATGACCTGTCGCTGCAGATTCGCCAGCTCGACAGTGTCGAAATCAATGATGCCGATCTTGCCCACACCGGCCGCAGCCAGGTACAGCAACACGGGCGACCCTAGTCCGCCTGCGCCAATGCATAACACACTGCCGTCGCAAATTTTCTTTTGCCCGACAAATCCAACCTCAGGCAATATCACCTGACGCGCATATCTATGCAGTTGGGCATTGTCCAGCTCCATATTGCACAAATCAAAACACGCAACCGTCGGTCCACCGACACAATAACACGGCTGATGCAACAGTAAAAAATGCAAAACAACAAGAAACAATCCGCCCGCACCGTCATATTGCGCCCGAGCGTCGGAAATGCGACCGCCAATACTGAAATGCCTCACCCGGCCGCCGTAGCCAAACAAATCAAGCGTGCCACTTGTCTGCGCCCGGGTTTGGCAATTGTGTTGGGCAGCGGGTTCGGCGATGTGGCAAGTGCACTTGATCTGGACCGGGAAATTCCCTTTGGCGATTTGGCTGGTTTCCCGGAAACATCTGTTGCCGGTCATCCGGGTGCGCTCTTGATTGGCCGCATGGTCGGCGTTCCGATTGTGCTGGTCTGGGGCCGCGGACACTATTACGAAGGGCACTCGATGCACACCATTACCTTCCCGATACGCGTTCTTGCTGCATTTGGGATCAAAGCATTGCTCCTGACAAATGCAGCTGGTGGTATCAATCCGAAATTTCAGCCAGGCGACTTCATGCTCGTGCGCGACCATATCAACTTCATGGGCGAAAACCCACTGCGCGGTTATCGCGAGCCGGGTTTGACGCAATTTGTTGACCTGACCGCTGCATACGACACTGCACTTGCCGGCCTGCTGCGAAACGCTGCACGCACCGCCCAGATCAGGCTCAGAACCGGCGTGTATCTTGCCGTAGCTGGCCCGAGTTACGAAACACCGGCTGAAATTCGTGCTTACGCAAAGCTCGGCGCAGATGCGATCGGCATGAGCACCGTGCCCGAGGTGATCGTTGCGCGGCAGTGTGGCATCCGCGTGGCTGCAGTATCGTGCATCACGAACCTCGCACCCGGGCGCACAAAAAACCCGCTCTCGCACCATGAAGTGCTTGATATGGGCAAAAAGGTTGGCCCGGCAGCAATTGCATTGCTTAAAAACTTTGTGCGACTGTACGGCGATACCGAACGAAAAGGCGAAAAAAGTAACACCTTTGGATTGGAGCCGGCGCGGCGTATCTGAGTGACTGCATGCAATAATCAAACTTCAGGCCGGACAACTCGTGCGAGCACTGATAACGTACTGCCGAGCTGTTTGAACCGGCTCACCTGGCACAACACAAATCTTGTGAGTAGGCCAGATTTTCGATGAACCTTAACCAACTCATGCCCGTGTGCTCGGGGGTTATCGTGGAATCCGTTGAAAATTGAACTCTGCGGGGGAAATGGCCGCTGCGTCCAGTTTAACTTCGTAAAAGCCGCCGTCTTTCAGCAGTTCGATTCCGGCCAATGCAGGGCAAAGCTTGACGTTAAAGTCCCACCATACACGCGCATCGTGCAACGCGGTGCTGAACCGTTTCACGGAATGCCCGAGGAAATGTATCTGGGGCATACCGGCCAACAACCGGCTTTTCCAAAGCACAAGCTCGGAATGCAAATGGCCAATAACAGCACACTCAATTTGGCCCAGACGCGCTTGCACGCTGTGGTGCTGCCGCAAAAACGGCAATGCGCTCGGGTCGTGACAGAACAAAATGACCCTTTGATCCTGCGCCAACTCGTCAAACGCTTTTTTTATCTCTGCCAAGTGTTGCTCGCGCAATTGTCGCCAGACCTGTTTCTCGGTTCCCAACAGGTCCGGCTCGAACACAGACAACGCAACCAATGACGATGTCACGCCAATCAAGACGTACCTGCCAAGTTCAATCCGCCAAAATGTGCGCAAACCGAGCGCACCTGCGCGTTCGAGGCTTGCCAGGCGCATACCGCCGCGGTCACCTGCAAGGCTGATCTTGCCTAGGTCGTGATCGCCCAAGACAACCAAAACTCTGTCCCCAAACTGCCTATGCAATTTGTCCAGACACTCGCGTGCACTTTGAAAAGCTGCATCGTCGCTTAACCCCAGGAAAGCCGAGTCGCAAGCAAGATCACCCAGGCAAACCACATAATCGGCTGAACCTGCTGCGGCAATAAACCTGTCGAGCAGATAATTCATGCCAAGCGGATTACGAATCCAAACCACATTTCGATAAATCCTGAGTGCGGCGCGTTTAACAGGGTTGCGCAGCCCGGCGAGTTCAAACCCGTGACCGCGCGCCTGCTCGGCTGCGCTTGCATAATGAATATCGCTTACAATCGCCAAGGTGTAACACCGCCGCATGGGTTTTAGCCATACACCCTTTGGGCCTAGCCGTCACGGCGAATTACATGTTGGGCTTGCAAAATCGGACGATAAAAACTCGAACTTGCGCGCGGGAAAAACTTTTGGGATTTTTTGCGCCGAGATTAACTTTTTAAGCTATGGCACGAGTTAAATTGCATATCCCCGGGCCAGTTGAAGTGAGCGAAAAAACGCTTCAAGCGTTTCGCTCGCCGATGATCGGACACCGGAGCCAAGCGTTCAAAGACCTGTACGCAAGCATCCAGCCTAAACTGCAACAGTTGCTTTACACAAAGCAACTTGTCTTCCTGAGCACATCGTCTGCGTGGGGCGTAATGGAAGGTGCAATTCGAAATCTCGTCGCAAAACGCGTGCTCAACTGCATGTGCGGCGCGTTTTCAGACAAATGGCACGATGTGTCCAAACGCTGCGGCAAAGAAGCCGAGCCGCTGCAGGTGCCCTGGGGGTCACCCATCCGCGCTGAAGCAGTTGACAAGATGCTTGCCACAGGCAGGTTCGATGCCGTGACATTCATCCACAACGAAACTTCTACAGGTGTAATGAGTCCATTGGCAGAGTTCGCTGCGCTCAAGAAAAAGTATCCTGACGTAATGTTCATCGTTGACTGTGTCAGCTCGCTCACAGCCGTGAAGGTCGAATTTGACGCTCTCGGTGTTGATGTTGTCCTCGCAGGCACACAAAAAGCGCTGGCGCTGCCCCCTGGCATGACAATCTTCGTATGCTCGAAAGCCGCCTTGGAAAAGGCCGCCACAATGAAAGACCGCGGTTATTATTTTGACTTTGTCGAGTTCCAAAAGAACGCCGAGCAAAACATGACGCCAAGCACACCTAGCATCGGCCACGTGTATGCGTTGGCGTCAAAACTGGACGAGATCTTTGCCGAAGGCCTCGAAGCACGCTACGCACGGCATCGCAAGACAAACCAAATGATCCGTGACTGGGCTGCAAAACACGGCTTTACGTTGTTCCCAGAAAAAGGGTTTGAATCGCTTACCTTGACCTGTATCAATAATGGTGCCAAACCCGGCGGGCGTGTAATTGACGTGCCCAAATTCCAAAAACTTGTGCGTGAGCAAGGCTACCAGATTGATGGCGGCTACGGCAAAATTAAGGGCATCACATTCAGAATTTCAAATATGGGCGACGAAACCGAGCAGAGCATCGGACAGCTTTGCGAGGCCCTAGATAAGGCAATGGCACAACTGTAGTTATTGGACCGCACGAGGTTGGCTTGGCGAATGTGCCAAGGGCCAACTCCCACGCAAAAATTCCTGTTTAGCCGAAAGCAGCTTACTATTTTGTAAATGCATTCGACAGGAAAGGTGAAGTAACGCAACCTGCTGATTTTGAGGCAGTAACGGTGCCTTAGCAAATGTCGGGCGCGAACACAAGTAGGCTGCATGGCGCTTGGCTGTAAAAGCGGGGTTTGGCACCGAATATGCAAAAGTATATTGACAGAGCAGCTTGACCGACTAATATTGTGTCGGAACAAAGAGCAAAATACTTGAAGGAAAGGCAATCCTATGAACGCACGCCCGCTCGGGACCAGGCAAAAAAGGTGCACAGCTCGGGGGTTTACGCTAATCGAGCTGTTGGTCGTAATAGCAATAATTGCAATTTTGGCTGCGTTGCTCCTGCCTGCACTTAATGCTGCCAAGGAACGCGCACGCCGTATCAAATGCATGAGCAACGAACGACAGTTAGGGATTGCATTGCTTTCATATGCAGGCGATCACAATGACAACTTGCCCCGTGTGCGGGCTTACAGTGGTGAGTGGCCGCACGATTTGCCACTGGACTTTGCTGATTTGATAGTGAGCGCGGGTGCACGGCGTGATGTATTTTACTGTCCCGGCTTAACCGCAGGCGTAAACGAAATGGATGTTAATAGTTGGTGGAATTTCCCGACAAACAACCCGATCCGTCGGATTGTCGGCTTTGCCTTCTACATCAGGCGCACGGAAAATGATTGGCGAGGTTGGGTAGGTAAAAGTTCAGATATAGGTGGGGAATGTTTCAATGGGTGTAGGTTTTATGGCCGGTTGAGCGACACAAACAATCCTGCTGCAGCGGGAGTCGTCACGGACGAAAATATGTCATTGAACAATACTCCACCTTACAATTTCGTGGTTCCTTCCGACAATGTGCCGGTGTACTTGGGCAGAGCTTACAAACCGCCGCATTTGGGCAAGGGCCGCCTGCCTGACGGGGGCAATATTTTGTTCCTTGACGGGCACGTGAGTTGGCGCAAATTCAAAGAAATGTTGGTCAGGTATCATTGCCCGTCGAGCAGCCAGCCATACTATTGGTACTGATCCTTTTTCGCGCTCCTGAAGGGCAAAAACATCTCGGAAGCGCAAAATCGCGTGCGACAGGGTGTTCCCCAATCGCCGGTTCTTTTCTGGCTCTGTTCCAGGGTTTAGCTCGGACATTCGCACGTGATTTCGCTTGAGCTGCGAGTTGTTTTTGCGGGGTCTAATGGCGCGCCGCCATCAACAATACAAAGCGTGGTTTTCCTCATGTTCCACTTGGACGGTAATTGAACACAACCGTCCAACTTTCAAACACTTCCAAAACTGGCGGCTAACCTAGCTCCACACCTACCCCAATTCGACCAGGCCGAATGCGGCATAAATCGGTCATGGACGATCAAAAGCCTCGGAATAGGCTTCCCTTTTCTCTCGGTCCGGATGAAAAACCATTTCGAATTGAGTAGGTACAAGCAAAACCAGGCCTTTTTTAGGGTTCGAGGGAGCTACTTGGCGCGCAAAATGATGCATTTTTTGAACGCGAATTTGTCGAAAAACCTTTTCGTGGGATAAGTTTTACCTGGTGGCGTACCGGCTATGTGCGCCCCGGCCAGAATAACATTCTACGATGTTGGCCCAGACAAACAGGTCGGGATGGAAACCCGCTGCAACGGTCGTTAAATGCCGCAGCAGCGAGGGTGTTGCACTCGACGCAAGACCGGTGCGGCTGACCCGATTTAGCCTCATGTTCGAGCTTGACGCGCCTAAACCGATCCTGCGCGTGTCTGAAGTGCTGAGCGATTTGCAGCTCATCGTACGCGACCGGCGCGTTTACTCAGGTCAGGGCGTGATCCGGAACCTGCTCGATGCGGGGACAAATGTAATTTGCGAAGTTACCCTTGATGAAACCGGCTGGTGCAACGTTGAGTTGGCTCCTGACAAAACGTTGCAAACCGGTTTACGTGATGCGTTCAAGGAATTCTTGGGCGAATGGCAAAAACTTTACAAGGTTTCGCCTAAATTCAAAGAGGTCGTTGCCGATATGCACACATTCTTAACCGATTTGAGGCTCTGGATCGAGCAACTCGAGCTGGCCATACGCCCGCCCCGTTCAATTCCATCCAGTAAATTCGAACAACAGCTCGCCAGTGAATTGGCTGCGCAGGTTTTGCCACCAATAAATGCTCTGTTCGATAAGTTCGAAACTGTAGCCGCTCGAGTCGAGCCGGACCTCGTACCGGTCCACTACGTGTACGTGCGCCGGCAACTGCACCCGATTGTCCTTTGTGCTCCGTTCGCTCATCGCGCATTTCGCAAACCGCTCGGTTATGCCGGTGACTACGAAATGGTGAACATGATGGTTCGGGACAAGTTCGAAGGCGGGTCGTTATTTGCCAGGGTGTTGAATGCATGGTTCCTCACCCAACCGCCTTCAGAAGGGCACCGGAATCGGCTTGCGTATTTATGTGACAAACTTGTCGCTGAGACAACGCGCGTTGCCCGTACAGGTCGCAGTGCGCGGATTTTTAGCCTTGGTTGCGGCCCGGCCTGGGAAGTCCAGCAGTTTATGGCAAAAGAGTCGCTGAGCGACCATGCGCAGTTCACTCTGGCAGATTTCGACGCCGAAACTGTGGGGTTCGTTCGTAACACGCTTACCAACGTAAAAAGGCAATTCCGGCGTGGGACACAGTTTGAGGTGCTACAAGAATCTGCACAGCAGTTGCTCCGACATAAGACATTAAAAAATCCACAGAGTGCAAAACCACAGTTCGACTTCGTTTACTGTACCGGGCTATTCGATTATTTGCCCGATCGCGTGTGTAAAGAGTTGCTGCAGTTACTGTATGACTGGACTGCACCGGATGGACTCCTTGTAATCACAAATCTTCATCCGTCAAATCCAAGGCGCTGTGTGATGGAACATTTCGTGGACTGGCATTTGATTTATCGGACCGGGCAACAGTTACTCGCTTTGGCACCGAGTGAGATTGCTCCCGTGAACATGCACGTGCGCACGGAGCGCACTGGCACAAACCTGTTTCTAGAACTGCGCAAACCACCCAATGCGTGAACTGGCAACATATTTGGCAGATCCCGACTTCAAAGCTGCGTACCTTGCAAACGAACAGCAGCAACGTATCAACACTGGCAAGGTCGCAGCGTTGCTTGTGTGCGTATTGATGCCTGTCGGGATCGCGTTAGACTACTTTGTGTATCCGCACAAGCAGGTGCCATTCGCCCTCGCCCGAATTGGGTCAGCAGTCTTGAGCGCTGGAATCTGGTACCTATACGGAACCGAGTTCGGTCGGCGATTTTACAAGCTTCTCGGAATGTTAGTTGCCCTCTTACCCGCGCTTTTCATGACGTGGATGATCTACGTGACAGAGGGACCAGCTTCGCCTTACTACGCCGGGCTTAACTTGGTGTTGTTAGGGGTAAGTGTTGTATTGCGATGGAACATGGCCGAATCGTTTCTCGCAGTAAGCGGTGTACTGCTAATGTATTTTTTGGCTTGCTTACTTAAGGGTACGCATGGGCAACTGCCAGTCATTTTCAACAACTTTTATTTCCTTGTCCTGACTGGCGTGATTGTTGTGACCGGCAATTACATCTTTAATCAACTGCGCCAGCGCGAGTTCATCTTGCGATACGAACTGGAAAAAAACAAACGCATGCTCGAGGCAAGCAACCAAAAACTGCGCGAACTCGATCAGATCAAAAGCAGGTTCTTCGCCAACATTAGCCACGAACTGCGTACACCACTCACTTTGTTGATGGCGCCCCTTGAAACGCTCCTGCAACGGTTCAGCAAGCGCTTCGATACGCAAGTATGCGATCTGCTGATAACAATGCATTCAAACGGACTGCGCTTGCTGAAGTTAATCAACGACCTGCTTGATCTCGTCCATCTTGACTCGGGCCGAATAAAAATCAAGACCGTCCCAGTTCAACCCGAGCATCTTATCTCGGGCTTGGCAAGCGCAGTCCGGCAGGTCGCAGAAGAAAAACAGATAAAGGTCTCAACTGTAATCGAACCCGAGCTTGGTACGGTACTGACAGACCAAGACAAATTGGAAAAAATCCTGCTGAACCTCATATTCAACGCGTTGAAATTTACCCCTCCAGGTGGCCAGGTCGAGATTGCCGCACGTCGTGCCGGCGACGAACTTCTGTTGAGTGTCAAAGACACCGGCATCGGCATCTCAGAGAAACACCTGCCATTCATATTTGACAGGTTCTGGCAGGCAGATAGCTCAACACAACGCAAGTATCCGGGCACAGGCATCGGCCTGGCCCTCGTTAAGGAACTGACCGAGCTGTTGGGCGGGAAGGTCGAGGTACAGAGTCAGGAAGGCAAAGGCACAACGTTCACTGTGCATTTACCGTACAGAAAAGCTGAGCAGCAAGCCCAAACTCAGAACACCGAACCCACCCACGCCGCAGCTCAGGGTGACACCGCAATGTTTGGCCCTGAAGAATGGCTAAGCGACCTGTACCGGCGTGCGGAGCTGTTCCCTGCAATTGCCCCTGTGCGTGGCGCAATTCGACCGGTGGAATCTGCCGCTGAAGGTACTGATCGGCCTACCGTGCTGATCGCCGACGATGAACCTGACATGCTACGTTTTCTTAAATCGGAATTGAGTCCGCTGTACCGCGTTTTGGAAGCTGCTGATGGCCAACAGGCTGTCGAAAAAGCGGCACAATTTCTGCCTGAGATAATTGTGTTGGATATGATGATGCCCGAAAAAGACGGTCTGCAGGCCTGTCGCGAAATTCGGCAGAATGTCCAGACTCAGCTCATACCGGTGATCATGCTCACCGCAAAGGCAGACGAACAGACCAAGCTGGCTGCACTTTCAGCCGGTGCAAGCGACTTTTTGTCAAAGCCATTCTCAACCACCGAACTGCGTGTTCGGTTGAAAAACCTGCTCGATTCCTACAGGTTTCAACGCGAGCTGGCCAAACAAAACAAGCTACTACAAGACACTATCCAGGAGCTTAAAGAAACCGAACTGCAGCTCGTGCAAACCGAAAAGCTCGCGTCCCTGGGTCGAATGAGCGCCGGCATTATCCATGAAATCAACAACCCGCTGAATTTCGCAATTACCGGCCTGTACACTTTGCGCAACAAAACGCGCATGTTAGCGCACGATAACAAACACGAGTACGAGGATATACTCAGAGACATCGAAGAAGGCCTCGACAGGGTCAAAAAAATCGTGTCTGACCTCAGAATGTTCACTCATCCCGAGCCGGGCAAGTGCGAGCAAGTTGACCTGGCTGAGGTGGTCTCGGTTGCAGTCCGGTTGCTGAGCAACGAATTGCGTGGCAAGATCAGACTCGAACAAAACATCCCACAAGGTCAAACAGTCTGGGCAAACAAAAACAAACTTATCCACGTCTGTGTAAACCTGCTCCAGAACTCGCTCGATGCATTACGCCGCAAATCTTTCAATGGTGAAACGCCAACAATTACAATTCGTGCCTGGGCCGAAAACGGGCGTTGCATGCTGAGCATCCGCGATAATGGCCCGGGAATAAAACCCGAATACATGGACAAAATATTTGATCCGTTCTTCACCACAAAAGACGTCGGTGAAGGTATGGGACTCGGTTTAAGCATATGTTATCGAATCATGCGCGAGTTTAACGCAGCCATTCACGTTAAAAGTGAACCCGGTAAGTTCTGCGAATTCACGCTCGAATTCCCAAACAAATGCTGACGATGCACGTTCCAGAACCGCTACAGGCGGATATGGAAAGCGTTTACGATTACAAACGCTTCGCAGTCCTCTATGTTGATGACGAGGAAAAGTCGCTGGTAAATTTCAGGCGCGCTTTCGACACTCAGTTCCGCATCTTCACTGCGCCAAACGCGCAAGAGGGATTCAACCTGCTCGAAGAGCATAAGGACGAAATCGGCCTGCTCATAACCGACCAGCGTATGCCGGGTGAAAAAGGCGTTTGGTTGCTCGAACGCGCGCGCCAGCTCAGGCCAAAAATCATTCGGATCCTGGTTACCGCATATTCGGACCTGGACGCTGCAATTGCCGCAGTCAATACAGGCGCAATCTACAAATACGTCACAAAACCGTGGGACCCGCCACAGCTCGAACAAACGCTCAAACGCGGTCTTGAGTTTTTCATGGTACAGCGCGAACGCGACCAGCTCCTCAAAGAAAAAATGTCTGTGCTGCAAAATATGATGATTGCAGACCGGATGGTTAGCCTCGGATTGCTGGCTGCTGGCCTGAGTCATCACATCCGAAATGCGCTTGTTGCAGTGAAAACTTTTCTTGACCTCGCACCAGCAAAGTTGCAGGAGGAAAACCTCGACATCGGGTCGCTCCGCAACCCGGATTTCTGGAGGGAATATTACCAAAACGTCCAGCGTCAGGTTGACAAAATCAATGCCCTGCTCAGGGAACTTTGGACCGCCTCGGAACCTCCAAGGTTCAGGTTCGACGATGTGGTCAACGTCCGTAATGTCTTGAACGAGGTGCTGCCGAAAATTCAGGAAAGTTTCGATGCCAAGAGAATCGAAATTGTTAATCTTGTGCCCGAAACATTGCCGCCACTTAAGGTTGACCTGCCAAAATTCGAGCGCCTGTTTGAACTGCTACTGAAGGACGAGCTGGTAAGTCTGCCATCAGGTACGTGCGTTACGCTGAAGGGGCATACCTCCCACAGCGGTTTCGATGGCGACCAAGAAGTCCACATCGAAGTGCACGACAACGGACCCGGTCTGCCCAAAGAAGCCCTGCGGTTGCTGTTCGACCCGTTCGTGCTCCGCGCAGACAGTCCGATGGAATACGGCATAAACCTAATGGCATGCTACTTTATCGTGTATCATCACGGGGGCAAAATAGACGCCTTCAGCGAGCCTGGTCGCGGAACAACCTTCACGCTACGGTTCCCCACCGACCCGAACCGTGCGCAGCCGTCTCTGGACGAGCATCAATTTTACCAAAGGGTGATGCTCAACGAGGCAATTTGGGAGAAACTTATCGCGTCGTATTAAAAACATCGCCGCACGCACGTGCAATCCCAAGCTCTTTATAATACGACTCGAACAGATAAACTTTCTCACGACTACTGTAAGTGTGCACCTGCATCGTCAGTGCGGTAGAAAATCAAAACCATTGCGGCTTTCTGCTGCGACCATAACTGAACAACGCTTCTTGAGGGAGTAAACGAACCTTGAAATCGCGCTTCTGGCTTGTTGTACCGGCCCGGCCGATAGCAGGATTCGACTCGGGCAGGCTTTGAACCAGCCAAACACACACAAATGGCCCGGCACGGAAACGGCCTAATCGTTAATACCCCAGCGGCGATATGACCTGCGTTGCCGCACAACACGGTCATGGCCCGTCACTGTGCCAGGGCCGTTCACCCACCCGTCAGATTTTGCACGTGCAGACTCGACTGCGTCGCCAGCCGTGGACAAACCAGTGCGGGTAATCCGCCGGACCGGTAACCCAACAACACGACGTAACTCTTCCAAACTTAATGGCTTGCCCAAGACTGCGTCAGCCGGTTCTGCTCCATTTGCAAACTTTTCCAAATACGCAGTCACAATATAAACCGGCTGGGTTGGCACAAGACGCTTTATTTGCCTGACAAGCTCGTCGCCCCGCATGCCGGGCAGCAAGTAATCCGTAATCACAAGGTCATACCGTCCGCCACTGAACAACCGCAACGCTTCCTGCCCGTCGGCCGCTTCAGTCACCGTATGGTGATCAAAACAAAGCATTAACTTGAGTGACTCGCGCACCGAAGGGTCATCATCAACCAAAAGTATATTCTTGCCCAACACCTCGGTAACAGGTTCCATGGCATCCCCACAATAAGCAGTTACAATGCCACCTAAACCAATAATGCCTGGCTGCGCGAATCCGAACACACGCCCCGACAATTTCAGGACAGGAAAAATTGTGGTGCGCGCAGCCTGCCACGCGCATCACCCTGATCCTCACACAGATACCAAGATAACCAAGCCAAATCCGAATTTGGTACACGTGTCAAAGTGTGGAACTGGACTGGTGGGTTGGAACTTCGCCGGAGCGTTGCCATAACAAACCACAGATAGCCATATGACAGCGCCTTTAGCAGGGTGTTGAAAAAGTAATTTTCGGGGGAAAAACATGTAAAAATCCCAACGTTTTCGAGGGTCAGTTTTCCCAAACAGCCCTTTTTCAACAGCCTGTTAGCTCGACGCCCAATTGGAATACCCACAGTGCCAGGGCAAGTGCTCATTCCGACTCAAGGTAGAAACCGCCCCACTGACTAAAAACCGTGCTGATAATCACGGCACGTGAAATGTACCAGCTTCGACCGGGTTCGACGAGCACGCATCACTAAACGCGATTATCTGCTGCTCGACCTGCCTAACCGCATCGGGCACACACAAACACAAATCACGTCATTGAATTCAGCTCGTCTTAGCACCTAACGAATTGGGTACCTCCTGAGTGCCGCCCTCACAGAGTTGGAGTCAATTTCTGCCTGAGCTACGGCCAGGAAACCACCCGCGCCCGGTTTGTGCCAAGTGCATCAATACCTAAAAATACCCCCCAGATCGTGCTTGGTCCCATGGCAAACAATTGTTTTTGAGGCCCCGGCTCTTACTTGCTGGCCGAACTAGAGGCGTTGCGCATGGTGCCTGAATCGGAGGGATGATTGGACACTTTTCGTGCCTGGCTTAGGTGAGCCGCCATTTCCGCCATTTCATCAATCAACTCGAGCTTCCGCGCAAAGGGAAGCGCGTAAAATTCCTGGTGTTGCTGGCGTCGGCTGCCCTTCCATGTCACCAACTCCCAGTTCGTTTCTTGCTCAGGTGCTGCGGTCATAACTCGACGGATTCCCATGCAACAAATTTAACTCGTCAATGTCAGCCATGTCTTGCGGCCGTCCCGCCGCACGTTTCATTTCCAACAGCGTTCCAAGTGAAACGACACGCACTGTTACACCCGGTGCTGACTCACAAATGTCTGCCTTGCCAAATTCACACTCGAAATCGAATGGCTCGGTCACGAATACATCCACAGGTGTCTCGGGGTGTTGCTCACTCCAGAACCGGAGCACCTGCATGTTTTTTTCGCGCTGCCATTTCTGACGCAATTTCGGCTCGGCAAATTCAGTCGCCGTAACAGGCACGACCGGCCGATATCCAAGCACGCCAAGAGCACGAAACGCGCGTTCTACGGTTCCTTTGTCGAGCCGGATCACAATGTCAACATCTTCAGTCAACCGACCATACCCATGATGAATCACAGCCACACCGCCAACTATAAGAAATTCCACTTGGGCCTCGTTCAAGGCGCGTGCAATTGCATCAAAGCTCGCCTTTTTCATTACAGAACCGATGGTAACGACTCAGCCACACTCTCTTCAACTGCGTTATGGCATTGTGGACCTGAAACCTGGCCGATCCGCAACTCTCAAGATCCAGCTTTGTGACGGCCTTAAATGCGTCCGGGACACCACAGCCAAGTAATCCATCCGTTTTACTCGGCAAGTGCTGGATTCGCCTCGTGTTACCAAGAAAGTGGGGGAATAGAGCGTTGCGTTTGCACGAGAGCAAAATCGAACCTGTGCCCACAGACAAAATGCGTTGCGTAGAACCGACCTCGGGTTCAATACCACTTCCGCAAGCGGACTTCGATACCTAGGTCGAGGCCAAGTTGTTGCTTGAAAAAGGCTGCGTTCGTTGTGGCGCCGCTGGCGTCGCGGTAGTGATACGGGTAAACCACTTTTGGCCGAATAGCCCGAACGACGTTCGTCGCCTGGCTAACTGTCATTGTGTACGGCTGGTTCATACATACAAATGCAACGTCAATGTTTGTTAATCCGCGAATCTCAGGTACGTCGCCAGTATCGCCACTAATGTAAATGCGCCGGTCCCCAATCGTGAGCACGTACCCGTTACCGTCACCGTACGGATGATAAGAATTGTAAGCCGGTACAGCCCAGACATCGAGTCCGAGCACATTTGTCGAGTCCCCATACCTGAGCACTTTGGTCAGAGCCTTCTGCGTCGCCGCCAAGCTGTTATAGACAGACTGAGACGCAACGATTACGGTGTTGGTCTTGCGCACAGTGTCAATTGTAGCGGTATTAAAATGGTCAGAATGCGTGTGGCCGATCAATATCACATCTGCTTTGGGCAGGCCGGTGTACGAAATGCCACTGGCAGGGTCGTTGTAAATCATTTTTCCGTTCCAGCTCATAACGAATGTGGCGTGAGAAAGCGGTCGGATGACGACGTCGCCATTTGTGGTGCTCAGGCAATCACCAAGCAAAATATTCGTATCCCCAAGTTGTTCTGCCCGATAAAAGCGCCACGGCAAATACGGCGCCGCTGAGTCGGTATATTGGACCGTGTCAATTGCCCCCGTAACCAACACCAGCGGCATCCAGCTCAACAAATCTGTCGTGGTATCAATACGATAAACGCTGCCCGTCGGCGCCGACAGCCTAAGTGCAACCTCCCAATTTGTAACAGGCTGAACACCAGTGAATTTGAACTGGGCCTTGGCCGGACAAATGAACCAGACCTGCGCTACAATTACTGCGGCAAGCGCCGTTAAACGATACGCTGTTGTTTTCATCGCCTCGCCGGTACGTTAAATAATACGACTGGCAATCACGCACAAGACAACCGGAACCGCAATACCGGTCCGTGAATCTTTGACAATATCTCAGAACCGCGTGTGCAAATACCCGCGCCAAAAATCTATATGCTCCGTATCAATCGGCAAATGATTAAACACAACTCGATGCCCATCAAAATTTCCACATCCAGCTCGACGCCAGCCACGCAAATTCCCTTTTGTGCCACAGTTCATCAAGCCTGAATTACAAGTCCGAGCCTACACCCGGCATAAAAACACATCTGGCCCGCAATGCTCGTAAATTCGGTGTCCCTCGGGAAAACCTACAGCAAAACTTCACAGACCAGTAGCTCGTAGCCGCGCCCTTATGGGCGGGGACGCCAGGATTCCGGCCGAGAAGCCGGGTCAGCACGACCCACACCGGCGCGCAGTGGACCGCGCGCCCTGCCGACTCTCCGCCCCTTTGGGCAGATTTGGCGCGCGGCCATCTTGGCCGCAGTGCCGTCAAGGTGGGTAGAGCGTAGCAGGCGCTTTTTACAACCCAGAGGGTCGCGCGCGCCGTAGCCGCGCCCGTAAGGGCGCGGACGCCAGGATTCCAGCCGAGAAGCCGGGTCAGCACGACCCACACCGGCGCGCAGCGGACTGCGCGCCCTGCCTTACTCTCTGCGCTTCTACTGTGAAGGATTGGAGGAGAAGTTTTTGGAGCGCGGTGCTCCAGCACCGCTTTCGGTTCGATTGATTGACGACTTCCGCGCCGTGCAAAGTTTGGCATAGCCCGAGCGCACACAGCAGCCGGTTTGAATAAAGCCTTACCCTCGAACACACGGCTCTTACTGCGCCTCAGAGCGGCGCGCGCCACTCAACAGCTTTTGTAGCGGCGTTCTGCGAACGGCGGCCGTTTTTCCACAGCCGTGGGGTGCAGCAATACAGTCTCGCAAATTTGGGAGGACAAAACCGGGCGGTCATAGACCGCCGCTACAGCATTGCAGATGAGCGTAGCCGCGCCCGTAAGGGCGCGGATAATCAAGATTCAAGCCGGTAGGCTGGGCCAGTGCGAGCGGCTCCGGCGCGCAGTGGACTGCGCGCCCTACCTTAACTATGCATCTCCGCGCCTTTGCGGTAAAAAAGCGGACGCACGAGCGCCATGCATCCCTACCATTGACATTGGTAGGCACATCCCGTGCACACTGGAGCAATGTGTCCGCAACTGAGAATGGTATGGACGCCTCGCCATCTAACGCAGAATTTACTGCGCCGATACGACCGTCTTGGTAGGGCGGGCAGTCCTCTGCCCGCCGGAGATTTTCAGACTGCTCGTAGCCGCGCCCGTAAGGGCGCGGACAGCAGGATTCCGGCTGAGAAGCCGGGTCTGCACAACCCACACCGGCGCGCAGTGGACTGCGCGCCCTACCTTAACTATGCATCTCCGCGCCTTTGCGGTAAAAAAGCGGACGCACGAGCGCCATGCATCCCTACCATTGGTAGGCACATCCCGTGCACACTGGAGCAATGTGTCCGCGACTGAGAATGGTATGGACGCCTCGCCATCTAACGCAGAATGTACTGCGCCGATACGACCCTCTTGGTAGGGCGGGCAGTCCTCTGCCCGCCGGATATTTTCAGACGGCTCGTAGTTGCGTTCGTAAGAGCGCGGAAAAACAAGATCCAAATCAAGAGTCGGGTCTGCATGATTAACCCCCAAGCGCACATCTCGCACATGCGGGGCGCCCTATCTAACCCTGCGTCTCCGCGTCCCTGCGGTTTAAAGTAAAACCGGCGGGCCGAGTTCCCGGTCGGCCTGTTTTTTTTGCCGAATGTGGAAAAATGCTTGGGCCTGCCGGCAAGATGGCCGCAGCAGGCTCGGTTCAGCCAACCGAACGCGGCTGCTGTGTTTCTGCGTCTCGGCAGTTGACTATGACGGACAGGAAACCGTAAAAGCGGTATTGGTCGAAATAAAACCTGACCCTCCAAGACTGTCCAGAAAACAATGGATCGAAAAGCAAGGCGGCGGCCTAACCCACCCAACGAGGCGTGACGGCTTGCCAACTGCTTTGAAAAGCGTGCGCACTACACCTGCATGGTCGGATATACAAACATCTACCGGCAGTTCGACATTTGGCCGAGTTCGTGGTAAACGCTTCAGCGTGTTTTTCGAGCCCGAACGGGGTCAAACCCGACGAATTACCAATGAATCAGGTGCAAACTAATTGCTTGACAATTGCATTGATCGGGATGAAAGTAGGCCCGTTCGCTTGAAGAACCGCTGGTGTTGGTGTCAGTCAAGACAGCCTGCCGGTAAGTGTCCAGAACGAAAGTCACACTGCAGGTGAAGAGCTGCTTGTGCAGCGTCCCTCGACCTCGGTTATTGGCGGACAGACAGTATATGAACGATACACGGTTATACGTAGGAAACCTTTCCTACACTACATGCGAGAACGACCTGCATGATTACTTTTCACAGGTCGGTATGGTTACCTCAGTTGACCTGATGTTGGACAGGGCAACCGGCAGATCGCGCGGGTTTGCCTTTGTTGAATTTGCGTCCGCCGAGGAAGCAGCGCGCGCAGTTGAACAGCTCAACAACAAGGAGTTTCAAGGGCGGAATCTGACGGTGAATATTGCCCGGCCACGTGCTGAGCGGTCCGGCTCACGTCCACGACGTGGCTGGGGCGGACGCGGCAGACGCGGCGAGTAATCCGCTTCAACAAATTCACATGCTGCCCCGGATGAGTACCAAGCATCCGGGGCGATGGTTCGCAGTCACGCACAATGGATGTGCCTGGAGCACGGCCAAACTTGTGCATGGTTTAGAACTGCCTCGTATAACCCACGCCGAATTGGAACCTGCCGGCACCGCTTACACTTGAATCGTGCGTGATTGGGAACCCGTAGTCGAGTCGCAGCGGCCCGATTGGCAGGTTCAGGCGCAATCCGATACCCCAATTGTCCGCGTATGCACCGGTTGAAATGATGCGGCCTGTTCCAGGCTCGGCAAATCGCGCTTGGGTAAAGCTGAACGGGTCAGTGTACACCATGCCAATGTCGTAAAACGCCGCCAGCCGCACGCGCTCGATGACCGGTATGCTGTATTCAACCGAGCCGAACCAGTAAGTGCTGCCACCCACAGGCTCGAGGTACAGATCGTTTACGAGTTCTTTCGGGCCGATTTCGCGGTATTTGTATCCACGCAGCGAATACAAGCCGCCCAGGTAAAACCGATCGTAAAACGGCACATCCGGTGTGTCGCCGAATGCATCAGCCACACCGGCGCGTCCGGATATTTCAAGCACGTGCCCCTGTGCAAGCCCGCGAAAGTACCATGTGCTGCGCAGTTCAAGTTTGTAAAAGCTTTTATCGCCGCCGAACGGGCCGCCTGTGATTTCGCCCAGCAGCTCCGAACGCTGGCCTTTGTCGGGCAGGAACGGACTGTTGCGCGTGTCGTAAGCGAGCATCGCACCGACACGCGACAGCAGGTTGTGTCCTTTTTCAGCCATTAGTGTGCTTGGTGCGTTTGTGTATGTGAGGTACGGATCAAGCAAAATGCCGATGTCCTCGATTGTGTAACTGATTCTGCCGATGAGGTTTTCGCGCCAGAGCGCTTTGGTGAGGCTGAGCCGGCCGCCGGTGTGAACCTCTTCGTAGAGATTGTGCAGGCTCTGGTAATCGAGCCAGTGATGGTAGAATTCGACGCCGAGTTCGAGCCGTTGGTCAAGAAACCAGGGTTCTATGAAGGTGACCACAGCGTCGCGCCTGCGCGTGCCGAGTGAGAGGTACAAACGCGCCTTTTGGCCGCCCCCCATGAACGTGGGCGGATTGAACAGGTCAAAATTCCCCTGTGTCAGCGTCACAAACCCCATCAGATAGTCAATCGAACTGAACCCAGCGCCGAGTGTGAATGAGCCGGTCGGTTTCTCTTCAACGCTTACGATGAGGTTCTTGCGGTTTGGCGCGATGTCGGTCGGTTCAGCGCGTGTGTCCACTTTTTCAAAGTACTGCAGGTTTTCGAGCCGTTTCTGGCTAAGCTTTACCTTGACCATGTCGAAGGTTTCACCAGGTGACACGGCCAGCTCGCGTCTGATGACGCGGTCTTTGGTTTTTGTGTTGCCGCGGATTTCGATCTTTTCGATGAACGACTTTTGGCCCTCGGTGATTTCGAACTCGAGGTCAATTGTTCCTTTCTCGATATTGGGAACTTTTCTGATGCGCATGTTTGGCGAGCCGGCTTTCACGTCCAGGTAACCTTTTGCACCGTAAAAGTCCTCGATGGCCTCGATGTCTTTTTCCAGCCCTTTGGGTGTGAACACGTCACCTTCCTTCATTTTGAAAGCGCGGTTCAGTTGCCTTGCTTCGTACCATTCGCGTGCTGAAACGCCTTTGGGCGGTTTTGCGTGTGGATCGAACTGTGGGCTTATGGCGTTTGTTGGCAAAAGAGTCGTCCCGCGAAAAGTAATAGACCCGAGCTTGTACGGGTTACCCTCGAAAATGATGAATTTGACGATCATCTTGCGCGGCTCGGGATACTCCAACTGCACGTCCTTGATCTCGAAATCAATGTAACCGCGCTCCCAGTAAAACTCGGTCAGTCGGTCTTTGTCTTCTTCCAACTGGTCCTGCTTGAGCACACCGGTGCTGGTCAACCATGAAAACATCCAGTAGCGGCGTGTTTTTATTGTTTTGCGCAATTTCTTTTGTGAGAAGGCTTTTGCACCCACAAACTGGACGTCAGCAATCTTTATTTTTGGACTTTCCTTGATTTCAAATGTCGCGGTGCCACGTCCGGCGGCCTCCTCGATGTTCAGCACGTATTTGACCTCGGTATTTGGATACCCCGATTTCTGATAAAGCTTTTGAATCTCAAGACAGTCATTAAACAGTTTCCGTTCGTCCAATGGATCACCGATCTTGGATGAGAGTTTTTTTCGTAACTTGGCGTCAGCGAACTTTTTGTTCCCTGAAAACTTTATTGCAGTCAACCGTGGTTTACCCTGCAACAGGTAGGTCAAAACCACGCCGTCGGGTGTGCGTTCCTCAGTCACGCGGATGTTGTAGAACTGACCCGTTGCGTAAAGTGTGCGTATGTCATCATCAATTGCCGCAGGCACATACGGATCGCCTTCTCTGACCCTGATATTGGCACGCACCAGGGCATCGGCGAGCGCAGGCGGGCCGATATGTTTGATTTGGATTTTTGCGATCTTGTTTTGGGCGGTTTGCGCAAGACCGAGTCCGCAGCAGCCGACAAACAAAACGCAGACAAATACACCAAACCCAACGAGGCGGGTCACCCTTGTTTTCCTATTGTGCATCCTGAGTATTGCCCTTTGCGGCACTTTCGAACCGCGTGAACGATCTGAAGAACGTCAGGTCAATTTCGCCTGTCGGGCCGTTGCGTTGTTTTGCTATCAAAAGCCGCATGGGGACAACATTACGCTCGTCGCCGCCCCCGAGTTCGTCGTCGTCAGCGCCGGGCTTAGCCGGTTTGTACAGCAGACCGACCACGTCTGCATCCTGTTCAATTGCGCCCGACTCGCGCAGGTCGGATAACCGTGGCGGCGCACCCGACTCGCGTTTTTCCGGCTCACGATTCAACTGGCTCAGTACAATAATTGGCACGTTAAGTTCTTTTGCCAGAGCTTTAAGCCCGCCTGATATATCGGCTATTTCCTGTTGCCGGTTCTCTGCGCGGCGCGAAGTAGAATGCAGCAGTTGCAAATAGTCAACTACGAAAAGCCTGATGCCGTGTTGTTGCCAGAGCCGACGTGCGCGTGCACGCAATTGCAGGATCGAAAGGCCAGCGGCATCGTCAATAAAGAGCGGGGCGGCTGAGAAATCGCCGGCTGCACCTGTCAACTTTGGAAACTCGCTGTGTGCAAGGAACCCGTCTCGGAGCGTGCGCAGGTTGATTCGCGCCCGTGAACAAATCAGCCGCACCATGAGCGACACAGCGGTCATTTCGAGGCTGAACACCGCAACCGGCAGCTTCTGGTCCACGGCGACATGTTCGGCGATATTCAGAGCAATGCTGGTTTTGCCCATGCCGGGGCGCGCGGCGATTACGATCATTTCGCCCGGATGCAGCCCGTCGGTCAGTTTGTCAAGGTCAGCGTAACCGGTTGTGATGCCGCTGAATGTTCCTCTGCGCGCGTGGTATTCCTCGATCACACGGAACGCGTCGCGTACAAGTTGTTTGACATTAACCGATGTTGCCTCGACGCGCTCTTCGCTTACACGCAATATGTCGCGTTCGACTTCGTCGAGTGCTTGGTCGGTGTCACCCTCGAACTCGTACAAGCGCGTGATGATTTTCGAGCAGGTCTGGATCATTTTACGCAACACGTACTTCTGATGCACAATGTCGAGGTAATACGGCAGGTTCGCCGCCGATGGCACGCAGCTCTGCAGTGTCATCAAATACGCCACCCCGCCAACCTGCTCGAGCGCCTGCTTGTCCTTGAGTCGCTGCTGCAGTGTGATCAGGTCAATCGGTTGGCGCTGGTCGTACATCTCGACCAACGTGTTGTAAATGGTCTGATGCCGCAGATCATAAAACACTTCTGTGTCGGCCTTGATTTTGGCGACGCACTCGCCCATGCACTCGTTTGGCGAAAGCAAAATGCAGCCAAGCACACCCTGCTCGGCCTCAGGTGCATGCGGGGGCAGCCGACCCAGCAGGTCCGGTGCGGTTCCACCCTTTGCATTGCGTTGCAACCGGGCATTTTTGAGGTCGGCGGTTTCAGTTGCCGCAATTGAACTTGTTGCCTTGTCAATCATACCGACCAAATCAAACCCGATCCGGCTCCGGGCGACCACACAAAATTTTTCACGCCTGTCACCAGAATATTCACAGGCACAAATCCTAATTCCTTCAGCGTGGTCGAGGCCAGCCAAAGTTTAGGCCCAATGCCCGAGCACGGTCGGTAGCCTGTGCTAGGCGCATTCCGGGCCCGACCGAGCAGGCCCGGGCCGTTTTAACGAAGGAACATTTCCGCCACGGCATCGGCAAACCGAAGGCCTTGCCTGGTGAGCTTAACTCCTGTGTCTGTGCGGGTTCCCCAGCCACGTTCCACAAGTTGTTCGATTTCGTTACGCCACTCGACGAGCAAATCGAATCCTGTAACGCGCTTGAACTCATCAAATGACCAGCCGCTCACCATTCGCAATCCGAATGCAGCAACTTCACCTGCACGTTTCAGCGGCGAAATTTGCTCGCGCAATTCAATCGGGCGTTGGCCCTGCTCGAGCAACGCACAATACCGCTTTGTATCAGAGAAATTTTTCATGTGCACACCGGCCACATAACTTGCGGCACTCGGACCAAGCCCGTAAAACTGGCCGCCGCGCCAGTAATTGATGTTGTGCCTGCAGGCAAAAGCAGGTACAGACGCGGCATCGCTCGGTGTGTATGCAACGCTGCAGTCTGGCATTGCAGTTTCGGTGCAGACACTGTGTCCGGGTTGTTGCCGGAAATCGCGCGCGAAGTTTGATACTTCGTATTGCCGATAACCGGCTGCGGCGGCGTGTTCGACCAGTTCTTCGTACATCGCGCATGCGAGTTCTTCATCGGCGTCCGATCTGCGCGCACCCATGAGCCGAAACAAAGGCGTGTCGTCCTCGTAAGTGATTTCGTAACAGGACAAATGCTCGGGTTGCATTGCGCTGGTCTCGGCCAAGGTCTGACGCCACATTTCCATTGTTTGGCCCGGTATGGCGAACATCAGGTCAATATTGATGTTGTCGAAGCCTGCATTGCGAAGTGTGTCAAAAGCTCTGAACACCTGCCGACGCGAATGGACACGGCCCAGACGCACAAGCAATTCGTCGTTCAACGATTGCACGCCCAAAGAAACCCGCGTAACGCCAAATGACCGGAGCAGGTGTGCCTTGGCCAGAGAGACAGTGGCTGGATTGCATTCGACAGTCCATTCCGTCACCGCATCAAGAACACGTAGGCGGTTCATCTGATTGAAAAGCCACTGCCACTGACGCGCATCGAGCACTGTTGGTGTGCCACCCCCGAAGTACACCGTTTCGGGCTTCAGTTCATGCGCCACAAGCTCAAACTCGCGCACGAGCGCGTCCACATAACGGTCAACGATCGCGTCCGATGCGGGTTCGGAATAAAAGGCGCAGTACATGCACTTGCCGACACAGAACGGCACGTGCACGTATAGGCTGCCTACTGGTTGCGCCATTGAACAAGCTGCGCTCAAAGTAATCCGCAACCAGATCAGGGTAGCCTTGCCGTATTTAAGGTCAATCTTGTCGGCGGCCGTTCTCGGCCGGACGGATTTTTTACAGCCTAACGTCTAGGGGGTTGAATTCTGCGGACCTTCTCTGCTTTTGGTCCCTTGTCGGTCGAGATGATCTCGAAACTGACAATTTCACCCTCACACAAGGTCTTGTAACCGCTGCCGATTATACTTGTGTGATGAACGAATACGTCTTGGCCCCCTTCCTGAGCGATGAACCCGTAACCTTTCTTGTTATCGAACCACTTGACTTTACCACTCGCCATAACTTTCTCCTAAGCGGGCTGAGCTGCTAACTCGGCTTGGACCAAGCACGGCACCCTTAAACGGCAAGGGGTTATCCGGCACAACAGGACCTTTTATCTGCTCATGCCTGCCGGCTAGCTTAAGAACATGTTGTCTGGCGTCAAGAATATTTGGCGGAAGTCTCGCCAAGTCTGGAAAAAATTCGCGTATTGGGGCTAGCGTAGTTGCCAAAAAGATTTCGGATAATCACGTATATTCGAAAACACGATTTTTTCCCGGCTCGGTCCAAGCTATTTCTGGCCTTGTCGGCCTGGCACAAGCTTGACTAGGCTTCAATCATGCGTCTGCCGCCCGCTAAAAGCCGGGTCGGCTGGGCATGGGCACCGGATAAATTTGCGATGATTTCGGCGCAAAAAACGTCCAAACGTCCGGTGCGCAACATTGGATTTTGTCCTGAGATAGAGGTAAACCGAACAAGTCACCTATAGCCATGGCGGAGATAACACTTAAATCGCTGCATGCATTTTTGAGGCTGCTTGAAAATGCGTCTGAGCTTAAACGCAAGCTGCCCGGCACATACAACCCGCGCACAGTTAAGGAAGGTCTGATCGAGCTGAGCAAACTTGTCGGTGTTGATGTGGCAACATTGAAAGAGCCACAAAACCTGGCCGCAATGATCGGTCAACACAGGTTTATAGTTGTGTTGGGTGAACCTTCGGTGAACGACGTTGTAAGCAAGGTGTTCGACAGCGCACGTGTGCTTCTGACAATTCTGCTCGACCCGACATATTTCGAGCGGGCGGCAACAGCAACAGGGCACCTCGGCCCTGCGCCCGGGCATGGCCCCACTGCAGTTGGGGCAAAAAAAGAAGCCGAACACGTACTCGACAACATTAAGCCGTTGCTGACGCAAAACATCCCATTGACGGCAAAGGTGTTCCGTGCGTTGTTCGAGCATTTGCTCTGTTTTGCGTATGTGCCGGGGCTGCTACAACCTGGGGTGTTGTTATTGAGTGAACTGGCGGGTAAACGCGAGCACGGCAGATCATTCCTCTCGAGCGTGCTGTTCATTTTGGGCAACGAGATTGACCAAGCCAATCTGTTGCAGTTCATGGTCGAGCAAGGTCTGTTCAGTCTCCAGACCTTCGAACTGATGCTGCAGAATCGCGACTATTGCGAAGCTTACTACTGCTTCAGGAAACGCGAGCGCGCTTTCATTCAAACGCCCGACGAAGAAGAAACCCGGCTGCGCGCCAGGCTGGACAATTTCACAGCTCAGTTGGGGGGCAAACCTTACAAGGCCGACCTGTTCGACGTGCCAGAGCCGGACAAAATCAAGGTGGACGCCTACGCAGCGGCGCTTGACCTGATGGAAGCATTAGTGCTCACACCGCTGTCAACGTGCATCCAAACTGCGATTGCCGCCGGCTCGCTCAACTGTGTCAGGGCGCTAAGTTCAATTGCGGCGCACTTCGAGCAGTTCGGCCGCGGCACAATCCCGAAAGACCATACCAACAAAGAAATAACCGATCAGTTGCTGGCTTTTGCAGCCCAGTTCGCACCGGCAGGATGACACGCAAACCGCGCATACGATTCCAGTGGCGCGGAGATATGCGTTCCTTTGGTTACGGCACCAGTACGTCGGGCCGCAACCGACCAACAAACTGACCTGGCAGCCGTTTGTCAATTGAACCTTCGGCAGGCATTTCGGCTCCAACATGCACGTCGCCGAACACGACATTTGCACGGTGTCGGTGCCGGAAATGCGCCGTTGCCTCGGTCAGGTTTGTGCTGACGTAATAGAACTCTTCGAGCATCGGATTTTGAGGCGATGCAGGGGGTTGAAACGTGTTGACCTGGGCTGCATCTGCAAACAAGACAGTTGCAGCGGCTCGAGTGATCTTGGCCGAGTTGAATGGTGGCTTCGTGGGCGGCGCAGACAAACACAAGTTGTACCCGTAACCGTACGCGGGCGAGCTTGCCTTGAGCTTGAACTGTCTAAGCGCATAATCCAGTGACGGACAAATCTCGACGCCGCGCCCGAGCAAATACTGGTAAAGCGCACCTTGAGTCGCGTCATAGGCACGCGTGCCCTCGGCGCCGGGTCCCATCCAGCCGAACCAGTAAATCTGACCAAAATTTGTCTGGCCAAAGACATATCTGAAACAGTTGCCGTTGTTGTCAGCCCAGTAAAGGTGTGTCGCAAAACCGAGCTGGCGGAGGTTCGAGCTGCAGTTGAGCTGGTACGCCATGAGTTTGCTTCGAGCCGCCACACGCAGTGCCAGAGCCGCCAGAACACCGACAATTGCCACCACGACAAGTAGCTCGACCAGCGTAAAGCCGCGCTCGGCACAGCTCAGCCTGTGCAAGCGCGGCAACGAAAGGTTGTCGTGGCTCGGGCTGTTCATGGCCTGTACGCACGCACACGATAAAAGGCGCGGTCAACAGGTGGATTGGTATCTTGCAGGCTTAGAACCGCGCCCGTACCGGCTACATTGGGTGAGACATCCGTCCACGTTATGAAATCCCGGGTGCGTTCGAGCGCGTAAACCCAATTCGTTTGGCTTTGGAACTGCATTTGCCATGTGCCCGCGTCAAAACCGCAACTGAGATTTGCCACAGGCGGCGATGGGATTGTAACAACCAGGTTGTCAACAAGACCATGCGCAAGGATTGCACCGCCGGAACTTTCGTCGCTGTAACTGCTGATAGAGATTGCGTTCAGACGAAAATCGGTGAAGTTGGTCGAAACCCATGAATACGGCAGGCTTGTGTACACCTGCCCATCAACCAAAACGACAGCAGCAATATTGGTTGTGCCTGCGGCGTGGTACAGCCGGATGCGGTATTGAACACCAAGCTCAAGTGGCACCGATGCCCACCAAAATGAAAGCCGACTGTTTGAATCTGCCATCGTTGCAGTTATTGAAGGACCAAAGCCTGCGTCGGGGAAATAATCAAACTCGAACAGGTCAGGCGAGTTCATCCCTGTGCCACGCAGGAAGTTTGGGCTTGTAGCGCTTTCGACGTTCATAAACCCGACGGCAAGCTCGAACCCCCAACCTGTGACATCGGCATTTTCCAATTTGATGTCGAATGCAAGCTCGAATTCATCAGCCAGCGTTAAAATTGTGCCTAGTGACCGGTAAAAGTAGCTGTTTGACTCGCTCGAGTCCCAGGTTACCTCCAGGGTCTGATTTGTTGGGTTCCAAACAAACAGATTTGTGTTGCCATAAACTTGCCAACCCCGTGCAAGTGGGTCGGTGGCAAAGTCTTCGGTAAACGTATCGGCTGTTACAATGCAACTTGTTAGTCCAATCGCGCCGGTCAATACCGGCAGTACCAACCTGGTTTTCAACATACGCTGATCTTTCGGTATTTTGTGCCTGCGAGGTGTGCGTCGTTTATGCACACACAACAGGACAGGTTAACGGTTGTACTCGAGACCAGCGCGGTGGGTGACAGGAGCATTAAACCGTTGAACCGTTCAATCGGAACACGTGCGGTGATCCTTACGGTCCAGGGATTTAATCCCATCCGGTTTCAACAAAAAACCTTCACCCTCCGCCAATTGGAGGGTGAAGGTAAATCTTCACCCCGGTCCTCAATGCCGTCCTGCACCCGCAGGAACGGTCTGGTCTCATCCTTCTCTTTGGCGGAGAAGTTGCCCCGAAACCGTCATCGGAGCCGATGAGCACAGCCAAACCGGTATCCTGACTTCGGACTGCATGCCGCGCTCCCGCCTTCCCATGCAAGCCCAGCCGGCTGTTGCTCCGGCCCAACCTGCACAGTGGCATCCTTGGGAGGTTGTCGTCCGTTACAGTGGCGCAACCGTCCCCGATTTTCACGGGGTTCCCAGTCATTTGGCTGTGGATTTAGGGCCACACGAACCGCCGCCCAAACTGTCAAAGAACAAACAGCAACTACAATTTCAGTACCAGTTTGCAAGCAAAATTTTTCCATGCACTTTTTCGGCCAAATTACGAAAGAGCGCTTGACGGCCCTACATATTGGTGTTAAAAATACCAAAAACCACAAAACCCTGTGGTCGGCCTTTATGCGCTGTCCTAAGTGCGGTTGCGTTGACGATAAAGTAATTGACTCGCGTGCTTCACGTGAGGGAACAACCATCCGCCGGCGTCGGCAATGTGTCAGTTGCGGCTACAGGTTTACCACTTACGAAAAGATTGAACGCGCTGAGCTAATGGTCGTCAAACGTGATGGACGGCGCGAGGAATTTTCGCGGGAAAAACTCGTCGGCGGCATAAAGAAAGCATGCCAGAAACGGCCTATCAGCCCGCAAACAATAGAAGCGCTTGTTGACAAGGTAATTGAGCAGTTGGCGAACAAATACGATAGCGAAGTACCGGCTGAAGAGATTGGTAAACTTGTAATGGAACAGTTGGAGCAACTTGACGAAGTTGCGTACGTCCGGTTTGCAAGTGTTTATCGGCGGTTCCAAGAAGCCACAGATTTTGTGCAGGAAGTGAAAAAGCTCGAGGGCCAAAAATGATTTTGCTTGCTGAAGATTACCTGCTGTTCGAGCTACCAAACGGCTCGACTGTACCGCTGCGGCCCGAAATGATCAGATTCGAGGTGCCCGAAAGCGCAAACTCGGTGCTTAATGCCGAAACGATTAACGAGGCTGCTGCTGCGGTTTTTCATTACTTCAAGAACGAGCTGAAACTAAGTTCGATTTCGCTTGGCGAGTTCACACTCGCGTTGGAAAAGGTACTGCGTGAACTTGAGCGCGCTGCTCGAGCGGCCGACTCGACAGCAAGAACTGGCGTCCGACTCGAGTCGGACCTGGGCAAGCTTGCAGAGGCAGTTGGCGGAGTTGAATTGCTCTTCTTTGCCGAATTACGTCGGACTTTGCGCGCACACCTCTGCACAGCACCGGCTGCACTGCATTTCCGCGGCTTACGCACATGCGTTAAACGTCTTTCAGGCGCACAACGCTGGAGCAATCGGTGTCAGAAGCTCAGCGACCAGATTGTTGCATACATGCGCAGTTGTCTCGAGGCGGAAGCTGGTGAAAAGTCCTGCACAATGATCGTTGAATAACCGGCTGGCCAACCGTTCGGCGCACAGGTTGAAATTGACGACCAGCCAGCAGTCGGCACACTCGCAAGCCGGTTATGGGCAAAACAATCTTCGAAAAAATCATCGCACGCGAAAGCCCGGCCAGGTTCGTCTATGAAGATGATCTGGTGGCTGCATTTCACGACATTAATCCGCAAGCACCTGTGCACGTACTGATTGTGCCAAAAAAACCAATACCAAGAATTGCCGAAGCAAAACCCGACGATAAAGAAATCCTCGGCCATCTACTGCTCAAAGCGGCTGAGGTAGCCGAGAAACTTGGCTTGAAACGCTCCGGCTACAGGCTTGTCATTAACAACGGGCCTGACGCAGGTGAAGCTGTGCCACATCTGCATTGTCACATTTTGGGTGGCAGACGAATGCACTGGCCACCAGGCTGAAGCAGACGCCGTACTTTGGACAATTCCCGCTTCTCCCGGTGTCACTCGTCACCGAAGCCGAGTGACGGTGGCAATTTATCCCAAGTCTCGCCGTCGGCACCGGACTCCATTCGTAACTCCTTGCGGTTACGCCGGCGCAATCCATAGTCTGCACCAAACAGCGCCTGCTTAATTGCAACGCCTCTGGCGTCTGTGTAACAACCTGCAACCACGTTGTCGTACCTCCAACCACTTCTGGTTTACCGCGGAGACGCTGAGACGCAGAGGGCGTGTTTGGCTACCTGAACCGAGCGTGCTGCCGGCATCTTACCGGCAGTTGAGATTGGTTTGCGGACGGCTCGACGAGGCATCCATACCATTCTCGGCTGCGGACACATTGCTCCAGCGTGAACGGAATGTGCCTACCAACCGCTACGGTAGGGACGCATGGCCGAATGCGTGCGTGCGGTTACCATCTGCCGAGTCGGCAGGCGCGCGCCAAATCCGGGCAGGCGCGCGGGCGTCCACGCCCGCAGAAACAACACCGCGATTAACACCACTACATCACCGTTCCCACTGCTCTGCCACTTCCACACCCCAAAAAGACCTCAAACCAATCCTAGTCACCGACAGTTACTGCGGCCAAGAGCGCCGCGCGCCACGGCACAATAACAGTTGCACGGCCAAACCGACCGGACCCCATCGGCGATGTGCCGCCACCCAAAGAAATTTTATTGCGTTGGTACGGACACATGGCCCCATACGTCCGCATTTTTAACGCAAAGGCGCGGCGACGTAGGATAAGGTAGGGCGCGCAGTCCACTGCGCGCCGGAGCTGGTCACACTGGCCCGGCTTCTCGGCTTGAATCTGGTAGTCCGCGCTCTTACGAGCGCGGCTACTATGTGCTGATCTGTTGCTGCTGGAAGCACGCTGGTGATTCTGGATGCGGTGCACAGAGGACTGCCCGCCCTACCTGAGATCAGATTTCGACGAAACGGCGCGCGACCGTCCCGGTCGCAGAAGACCTGCGGCCAAGATGGCCGCGCGCCAGAGCACAAAAAGGCTTCGCGTAATGACAGCCACCACTCGGCAGCATCTTTAATGCAAAGGCGCAATGGCGCAGAGCAAGGTAGGGCGCGCAGTCCACTGCGCGCCGAAATCCAAACGCCAGAAAACCTTCGGCGGGCAGAGGACTGCCCGCCCTATCATAGATCAGATTTTGACGAAGCAAACCCTCCAACCCTGGATATTTCACACGTCTTTCTTGGCGCAGGCTTTCAAGTCTGTCCCCATGCCTGCCGCCTGTCGGTGTGCAATGCACAAGCAGGCGCTCAGCTCCGCATAAGCAAGTCTCACCTTTCATTTATCGTTTCAACGCTTTAACGCATTACGTATCATGGAGACGCTCGACACCCGCGCAGGCAGGTATCGCGTCTCGTTCTGCGAGACAAGTGGGCAGCCGCAGTACGCTGGGTTGGTGCTAGAAAAAATGTTTTGGGCTATGACCTGAGCGCGTGCGCCTTGATCCTGCAAGCAGCGAATGCCGTTTCACTTAATGACGACTCACTCTGAAAACCTGCTCCTTCGACCCAAATGCAATAGCTGGGTTCAAATGGGCGGCTAACAATGACAGGGCAATGATCAGGGCGCTCTGCACTACACGGCTTCGCCGAACAGGTTCAAGAGTCGCGCAGCCAGTTTGCGTCGCGCAACCGCATACGAGAAATATTTCAGCCCAAGCGCGTAATTTGTGGCCGCCCATTCGGCACGGAGACGCTCGTTGGAAAGAATTTCGCGCACCTGCTCGACAACATCGCCCGTAACAAGTTGTGTCATCTCGATCGTCTTGAACCCGAGCGGGTCAATGTCACGCGCATAAACTGCGTAAGTGTTCACCACAACAGGTTTGCCGAAATAAATTGCTTCCAGAAACGCGTTACCGAACCCTTCGTGCAAGCTCGGGTAGGTGACAAGGTCAGCATGCGGGTAAACATCGAACAAGGTGTAAACTTTTTTGCCATCAGTATTAATGCTGCGCCTTTCGCCCACACGGTCTGCAATGAACCGGACGTCTATGCCCGCATCTGCGATCCTGTCCTTGAGCATCGCCATGTATGCATTGCCCTCGTCACCGGCAGGATGCGATATCACAAGTTTTGCGCGCGGGTCTTTTAATCTGCGTACAAGCTCGATTGCGTGTTCGATTCCCTTGCGTTGGACAACACGTGTGGGCTGCAAAATCAACCAGTCATCGTCACGCAACCCGATCTCACGTCTGAAGTCGCAGTTGTAATCGTCTATGCCGTGTGGCGGTGTCTCGAAATCGAGCACATTCGGTATGACCTGCGACGGTATGCCAAGCCTGCGCGCGAGTTCTTTCTGCGCCATCGAGTTGATCACCACATGCTCCATCCCATACAACAACGGCGGGAACGCACTTTGAAGGTAGTCATTGACCGCATTAAGTGCGAACCGCTCGCGTTCCCAGGTAAAATCGTGATGATGTGCAATGACAGGAATGGTTGTTTCGGCGATTACTTCCGTCATGGCAAGGCCGAGCGGTACGTGCAACGGGAGCGACAAAATGTTTTCGGGGATCAGCACCTCGATGTTGAACTTTTCGATGAACCTGTACAGTTCATCCTTAAGCAGCTCTTTAATTCGCTGGATTTCGTTTGTTGTGGCGCGCGTGCGGGTAGGCACACCGAACAGCTTTGCCTGTAACGCAGCTACTTCAGGGTGGTTGAAATGCGCAATAGGAACCTCGTAACTCGACTCAGGCGGCGTATCAAGTCGGCCGGCCATCCAGAAACAACTGTGGCCCATGCCGGTCAAAATTTGCCCCCATTTGCGCGCTTCGAGTGTCACGCCGTCGGTCCCGTGAAACCGGGTTGAAACAAAACCTATCCGCTTTGGCCCAAGCGGCTTTTGCAATTGCGCGTTCATACCAAAATATTTTCCTTTTCTGTGTTCCAGCGTTCTGCGGCACGTTCAGAGCAGCGATGCTGCAACGCCGAAATAGATTGTCAGTGTTGAAATATCCGTCAGGGCGAGAGTCACCGGCCCCGCAGCGATACGCGGGTCCAATCGCAAAGCATGTATTACTGCCGGGACGGTCACGCCCCAGAAACATGCCATTGTCATTGCGCCGAGGATGCTGCCGCCAATCACCACCGCAGATACTGCTGTACCGCGCCAAACCCACGCTACAACAGCAACCAATAAGCCGCATGCGGTCCCGAGCAAAATTGCTGTTGGCAGCTCACGCAAGAGCGCATCTGCAAACCACTGCCAGGTGGGTTTTCGCCCGTGCAGCGTGCGGATCGTCATTAACAGGGATTGGATACTGACGCTTTCACCAAGCCCGAGCACAACCGTGATGAAAAACGCCAACACAATTGCCTCGACAAGCGTGCTTTCAAACGCACCTGCGAGCAGGGCGCAAATTGTGCCGCTTGCCACTGTGGCAAGCAGCCACGGAAAACGGTAGCGGAACGCTGTGAAGGGTCGCGCTTCGCGCATGGCTGCTGCACGCAACCCGACAGCCTCGAACAGTTCGTTCATCCGGTCGCGCTCTGTCAGGTCGAAGATTTCTTCGGTAAACAAGGTCACGTCCACTACGCCGATTATTTTCCGGTCTGAATTTATCACCGGTAAAGCCAGGAACCTGTGCATAGCAAACAGCTCGCACGCCTCGAGCACAGTCGCATTTTCAGGCAGTGCAACCACGCGCTTGAGCATTACATCTGCCAGGCGCTTGTCCGGTTCGGCCATGAGCAACCGCCGTACGGGCAACACCCCTACAAGCTGGTCATTGTCATTTACGACGTAAAAATACACGATCCGTTCGCCCAGGTCCTGCTTGCGCAACACCTCGAGCGCTTCGGCGACCGTAAGGTCATGCTTTAACGCGGTAAAATCCCGCCGTGCATATCGCGCAACAGGTTGTTCCAAATGTTGGTGCTCATTCATGGGTTGAACCCGACTCGATCCATGATACAAATGCCGGCCAGTCGCCGCCCCGATCCGAGCATACCGTGCCAAGCAACCATCCGTGCCAGCCCGCTGCGCGTGCAGGCACAATGTCTGTATCGAGTTGGTCGCCAACCATGACCGTTTGCCACGGGCTGATCCCTCTTGCCTCGAGCCGGACGGTCAGGATACGGAACACGTGCGGGTCGGGCTTGCTGAAACCGTGTTCGAACGACCAAAAACAAAGCGCGCGCTCGAACAGGTCAAGCGTAAGCCCGTGCGTTGCCAAGCCGGCCTGCAGCTCGTGCAACGTATAAGCTTGCGCGTTTGAGGCAATCCCGAGCACACAGCCGCGTTGTTTTAGCCGAAACAATACGTCAGCCACCTCAGGCCGCAGCCGCGTGGTGTGAAGTGTCTGGATGTGCTGTACGATGAATCGCTCCAAAGCATTCGATGGCAACAGTGTCAGTTCCGGTATGGCTCTGGTAATGACCACCGACCAGTTGACTTCGGGATATACGATACCGCATTCGCGCGCAGTCTGATGCATTTCGGAAATGATCTTTGTGCAGACAGCAACAAACTCGGTCCTGGGCATTGGCGGTTGAACACGCAATGTTTCCCTGAAAACCGTTTCCCACCGCGCGTCTGCGTCTGGTGGTGGCGGACCAACTTCGAGCAGCGTGCCGTACACATCAAAGACAACCGCCCGGATTGCTATGTGCGTGTTGACCATGCAAGTAGGTAGAGGTTTTCCGATGCAAGTTTCATGCGGGCCAGCTCAGCTTGTGCATCTTGCGGCGTGCTACGCTGCCGGTGCCTGACCGGGTTCGATTTAATGATCGTAGCAAATTTGCGTGCAAAAACAGCTCCACTCAACCACGCATCAGCTTGCGGCGGCCATTGGGTTGCGCGCAGGTTGCCCGCTTCAGCCAGGTTACGCCACCGGGCCAAAAACGGGTTCAGTGCTACACACAGCCGCCACAAATCATGAACTGGCTTGGCGAGCACGTCGAGCTGGGCAGTTAACGTGAGTCGGCTAAAAGGGATTGGCTGTGGTGAGCTGCCCGATGCCAACGCAGCCGGTGTAGCGCCAAATTTGCGCCATGGCTGCGGCAACTGCGCGAGCCACGCATGGAACAGGACCCTTTGCCGCTCGACCTCAGCCCGCCAATCAAACAGCGCCGGGTCAACCAGCAATTCGTCGTACATGTGCGGCAACCTGAACCCGAACATGACAAGGTCAGGCACAACGTTCGGTATCGCGCGCGCAATAAGCGGTCGGCCTGCTGCAGCCGCCTCCAAATACGGCAGCCCAAACCCTTCCTGGAGCGATGTCAGAAGCACTGCTTCGCTCGCTGCCAGTAATGCTTCAATGGCTGGTTTTGTCTGTTCATTTTCACCACCAAGCACGCCCAAGCGAAGTCGCCATCCATATTGTTGTGCCGCAGTTTTCAGCCGGGTCGCATACGCAACTTCGTCTCTTGAACTTACTGGGCCGGTTGTCACCAGCCATGCATCCGGGCGCAACAAGCGCGTTAACAAGAGCGCTTCTGCGATGTTCTTGCGTCTGAGCAACCGACACAGCATGAGCCATACAGGCGCGCGCTGGCCAAGCTGTGTATCCAACCAACGCCGCGCCGCACGTACCACTGCTTCAGACTGGGCCGGCCAGGGCTGAACCGGATTTGGCAGCCAGGTCGCTTGATTCGGGTAATGCCGGCTTAGCACAGTTGCATCAGCGCGGTTGATGGTGATGTGCCGCACATTCGGTCCGGCAGGTAAAATTGCCTCTGCAATTTGCCGCAGCGTACTGAACCCGGCACTGCGCATCCGGTCCCACCGTTGCCAGCGACCGTCAAACCACCAATCGTGATGATGCAGAATCAGACGGATGCGATCCGCTCCAGCCAATCTCGCAAGCGCGCGGCTCAGGATTGGGTTGCGTCCGAGGCCCTGGTTATGCGCCCAAACGACACAATTTCCCGCATTTGCACCCGCAAATAGACGTCCAAAAAACGCCTCGATGCGCCGAGCAACTGTGCCGGGCTGGCACCGCTGCTCACTCAGATACCGCAACGCAGGCTCGACCTTGCATGCAACCGGCACAGGCATAACTCGAGCGCGAAATTGCTCGAGCCACATCGCGTCTGGTTCCTCGCCGCAGGCGAGCACCACCTCAGCCAACAGCGGCTGTAACTTGGCCGTGATGTGAGGCGTTGCAAGCTCGATTACGCGCCGCACGCCGCCGGGGCGAAAATGATTGTGTACGATAATAAGCTTCAACCCGGCACAAAGTTTCGTATGCGAGGCGTGTGTTGGCAAAAAAAATTCAAAGCGTGTCGTAAAAGAGACTTGAGGCTGCACGTGTGTCGAGTGTGAACTAACCTTGGACTGAGACTGTGTCATCTCAGGCCGGATCGAAGGGTTCAAGGTCTTGAAGCCTTGAAGGCAAGCGGGGTGGTCGGGCCGCCATTCCAGTTGGCAACGTTTTTGCTCACGTAAGACGAAGACGCAACCGTGTTGCTGTTCCCGGCAGCGCGGGAGGAGATGAAATAAGATGCCTGACTTTTTTCAAACTGGCGCGGTGGCAACGCTACACCGGCTGGGCAAACCGGATGTGGCGCGGCTTGAAAGTGAGCTTGAGCGGTTTTCTGAAGAAACACCAATTGCACTTGTGTTGCCCTGTCACATACGCGAAGTGGGTACACCTGCACTGAATCGAATTGTTCGCGAGTTAAAAGAGGTCACGTACATCCGACAAATTGTCGTTGGAATAGACGGCGCAACGCACGTACGGCAATGGCGCAGGGCATACAAGTTCTTCCGACAATTACCACAACGACCTGTGCTGCTGTGGAACGACGGCCCACGAATGGAACGGCTGTTTGCCAAACTCGAACAAGCGGAGCTGGGCACCGGCCAGGCCGGCAAAGGCCGTAACGTGTGGATTTGTTTCGGGTACGTGTTGGCCAGTGAGGAGGCGCGCATGGTTGCACTGCACGATTGCGATATTACCACGTACAACCGTGAGCTGTTGGCCCGGCTCTGTTATCCGGTGGCACATCCGGCGCTCGGGTTCGACTTTTGCAAGGGGTATTACGCGCGCGTCACAGACAAGCTCAACGGCCGTGTTATGCGGCTGTTGGTTACGCCGTTGATTCGCGCGCTAAAGAGCATCTTGGGTCAACATCCGTATCTGGTTTACATGGACACGTTTCGGTACCCGCTGGCAGGCGAGATGTCGCTGGACGTTGACCTGGTGCGGCGTGTGCGAATTCCGTGCGATTGGGCACTTGAAATTGGTATGTTGGCCGAGGTGTTCCGCAACTGCGCACCGCGCGCGATCTGCCAGGCCGAATTGTGCGAGAACTACGACCATAAACATCAGGAGCTGTCACCGCGCGATCCCGAGAAAGGCCTCAACAGAATGGCAATTGACATTGTTAAGTCGTTTTTCCGACGCATGGCAGCCGAAGGGATCAAAATTGATGCAGGCCTGCTGAACACATTGCTCAGCGCGTACATGCGCCAGGCCGAGGATGCCGTGCGATTCTATTCCGCTGACGCGGTTGTCAACGGGTTGCGCTACCCGCGCCACGACGAAGAAAGCGCAGTTGCAACATTTGCGCGTAGCATTCGAGCAGCAGGAAAAGACTTCCTGGACGATCCACTTGCATCGCCGCTGGTGTCGAACTGGAACCGAGTCGAGTCCGCCCTCCCAACTTTCCTTGATGAGCTGCGTGAAGCTGTTCGGCTGGATAACCAGCAGGAGTAACCGCACTTACGCAGACGCAGCGCAGCGGCGCCGTCTGCCTGCGAGGGCACTGCGCATGGTGCGCCGTTGGTTCACTGACTGCGTGGTCTGTTGTCCTGCATCGCTCTGGTCAGGCAAAGGCGAATTAGGAGTCCGTGGAATGGTATTGCCGGACTCGAACCCCGGAGCACGACACGGCCAAATTGCCGTTAGTACAGCCTCACGGCTTATGACCCGGTTCTTCCATCATTAACCGGCGTGTAAGTCGCCTTAATGTCTAATCCCAAGCGGTAACTAACAGAATACCCGTTGTACTTAACGCTCACTTCGGCGAAGTCGGGTTTATGTGCGTGCCTGGACCGGCTGCATCGCTCGGTTGGCTCAGGCGCCATTCTGAATCCTGCTTGAGATAAATCGTTTGGGTCGGGAACGCAAAGCTGATCCCCTCGGCATCGAACCGTTCTTTGACCTGAAGGTTTAACTCGTGAATACCTGCAAGATATTCCTTGTAATCCGTGCCGGCCCACCAGTGGATCACCCGAATGTTCAATGCTGAATCAGCGAACTTGTTGAAACTGATCCACACATCCTGTGTCTTGGGGTGCCCGCGATAAATTTCGTTCAGCAACTCGACGGCCCGTTTGACCCTGGCCGTAGGTGTGTCGTATGTGACGCTGATGTCCATGATTGTTCTTATATTGGGCCGGCGGGTGATGTTCGTGATGATTGTGTTACCCATGGTTTTGTTTGGCACTGTGATCAGGTGCCCGTCCAGGTTGCGCACGCGCGTGCTGCGCAGGCCAATGCTTTCAACCACACCATCAATGTTTTCGAGCTGGATGCGGTCGCCGATCCGGAACGGTTTGTCAATGAACACCGCAACTGCACCGAACAAGTTCGCCAGTGTATCCTGTGCTGCCAAACCAATCGCCAGCCCGCCGATGGACAGTGATGCAATTGCCGCTGTTACATCCACACCGATGTTTGTCAGCGTCACAAGCACAGCCACAACAATGACAAACAGTTTTAGCGCCTTGCGGACCAGGGGGAACAGTTGTTCGTCAAAAGCGCGCTCGGCATCCGCGCCGCTGCGAATCCGCCAATACCCAAGCAGCAGATCAATAAACTTGAGCACAAGATAGGTGACCGCCCCTGCCACAACTACGGTGAATCCTTTGTTAAGGTATCTCTGAACAACCTCGGGCCACTCGAATACGTCAAGCCCAACCCGCAGGAAAAACACGAATGCAACAATCTTGACCGGGCCGCGCAACACTTCCAAAAGCAGGTCATCGAACTTTGTTTTCGTTTTCTCAGCCCAACGACGCAGCCATACGCGGGTCAGGTAATCCACCAGCTTGGACACGTAAAACGCCAGGAAAATGTACACGAACGAGAACAGGTATTTCCATAGTGCGTTCCCCCACAATTCCCATTTCAGAAAGGGCAGTTTGACCGACAGCTCCTCGATCCAGCGCGGGGCCGGCTTTGGCGCAGGTTGCGCGTCGCTCAGCTTGTATTTGGCTTGCTGGTCATGATCCGTTCCACTGGCGCCAAGGGAAGGACTCGATGCCTGTTGATCTGCGCTTTGGATTGAATTGGTAACGGGTGCAGCCGCTGCGCATAGCGCAGCCGAGCGCCACATGCACCAGCCAAGCACAATAACCAACGTTACAATGTAAATCCGCACCTGTATTTCAACCTTCGGTTTCATGCCGGCAAAAATTACAAACAACCATACCCGTTCAAGGCAAGCTTTCTGCAACTTGAATGCAGCGCCATTTTCGTACGCGCACACACGCAGCTCGAAACCGTGGTGCAGGTCGTTTGACTGGCTTTCGGCTAAAACAATGACGCCAAGCCGACCATGTAACATTCACGCAATCCAGCCAGCCTAACGCAACCCGGCCAAAAAACGTCGTGTCCAATCAACTCTACACTTGGCAGGTTCGGCCGGTAAAAATTAGCATCGTGTCATGCGACCGCTTCGTGCGATGCTGATTTACGTTGCGGCAATCTTGCTGTGCGGCGCGTTGGTTGCACCCTGGCTCTACTACATTGCGCAGTCTGTTTCCGACACATTTCCCGCCCTAGCTCAACAACCATTTCACAGGTTCGTGAACCGGACGATGCTGGTAGTGGCGCTGGTTGGTTTGTGGCCGTTCCTGAAGGCCACCGGACTTAACTCGGCACCCGCACTCGGCATGGCAGGCTATCCACACCAATTCAGACGCTTAAGCATCGGTTTTATGGTTGGCACAGGCACGGTCGTTTTGGCGGCTGGATGCGTGCTTGTGATGGGGGCACGCAAGCTTGACCCCGGGTTGGCCGGGCCGGGTTGGTTGGGCAAACTGGCCGGTATCACCGCAACGGCGGCAGTTGTGGGCACGTTGGAAGAGGTGCTGTTTCGAGGCGCGTTGTTTGGTGCGCTACGGCGCGTATTACACTGGGTATTTGCGTTGGGGGTGAGCAGTGTGTTGTTTGCCGCTGCGCATTTTATACAAAGTGCTCGTGTGGAAGGCACTGTCGTGTGGTGGTCTGGCTTTGTTGTCTTGGGCCGCATGTTTGAGGGTTTTCGTTACTGGCATAGTGTAATGCCCGGATTTGTTAACCTGACATTGGTGGGCGTTGTGTTGTGCATTGGATATCATCGCACCGGCAGCCTACACTTCCCGATCGGCCTGCACGCAGGTTGGGTCTTTGCATTGAAAATCTACGGCTGGCTCACCGTAAAGGCCGACCTGGCCAGCTCGAGGTTCTGGGGGACACACAAATTCGTTGATGGTTGGCTCGGGTTGATTGTGCTTGTTGTTCTTTGTGTGATCATGGTGCGCGTACTGGAGCCGCGGGAACACAAAAGGCACTATGCACAGATTGTTTCTTGAAACATTGCGCACGCATTGCGGCGGCCTGATCACAACTGCACTGAGCTTTCTGTTTCCCGAGCTGTGCCAGGTATGTCATGAAGGACGCGCCTCGGCTGCCGAAGGCTATGTTTGCGCAAAGTGTCGCGCCCGGGTCAGATTTATCGAGCCGCCGTTTTGCGAGCGATGTGGTTTGCCTTATTCGGGTGACATCACAACCCCCTTCAAATGCGCCAATTGCAGCGATACAAAGCTCTACTTCAGCCGGGCACGCTCAGTGGTCACAGCCGATGGGCCTGTGCGTGAAGTAATTCACCGCTACAAATATCGTCATGCATTGTGGTTTGAGCCTTTCCTCGCCGAGCTGCTGATCAGTCGTGTTGCGCCTGAGCTTGCCGGCAATAAATTCGATCTAATTGTGCCAGTGCCATTGCACCCGACACGTAAACGTGAACGCGAATTCAATCAGGCTGAACGACTGGGTGCACGATTGGCTGCTGCCACAGGTATTCCAATGAACCGGAAAGTGCTTCGGCGAGTGGTTTATACACACACACAAACGTTGCTAAGTCGCGACCAACGCGCATTCAACGTGCGCGGTGCGTTTGCCGCACGACGCGGATGCAGACTGGATGGCAAACGCGTTGTGCTTGTTGACGATGTGTTCACAACCGGCGCAACTACAAATGCATGCGCAAAAGTGTTGCGGACAATTGGCGCAAGCGAAGTTTGCGTCTGGACAGTTGCACGCGGCATTTAAGCACGAATTCAAAACTTTGTGAGACCGGACTTGCATTTTGGCTGTGCGCAAGTAAAAATGCCGGTTGTTATGGCCACATTGCGCTTCAGCAAAAAACCGGTTGACCTCGAAGCGCTGGAAGCGGCTGTGGCAGCCGCAACAGTTGGCAACGGCAAAGTTCGTTTGCCCGAGAAACCAAAGCTAGCCACGGGCCGACCCAAGAAACGCGAGATACCTGAAGGCCTTTGGACAAAATGTCCAAAGTGCAATACGATGGTCTTCGACAAGGAACTGGACGAAAACCTCAAGGTATGCCCGCATTGCCAGTATCATTTCCCGCTCGGCGCACGCGAACGGATTCATTCGCTGGTCGAGACATGCACGTTCGAGGAGATGGACGCTGAGATGACAAGCGTTGACGTGCTCAACTTCAATGGCGCCATCTCTTACACGGCAAAGCTCGAGGAAAACAAAAAGGCCACAGGCCATAAAGAAGCCGTCATTACAGGTATTTGCAAGATTGGGCCGTTCAAAACTGCGCTCGGTGTGATGGACTTCGGATTTTTGGGCGGCTCGATGGGTTCGGTTGTTGGTGAAAAGATAACGCGCTTGATCGAGCGCGCTACCGAAAAAGGCCTGCCACTTGTAATTGTGTCAAGCAGCGGCGGTGCGCGAATGTACGAAGGAATGTTCAGCCTGATGCAAATGGCCAAAACTGCTGCTGCACTTGCATACCACGCAAAACAACGCTTGCCCTACATCAGTGTGTTGACGCATCCGACAACTGCAGGTGTGATGGCAAGTTATGCGAGCCTGGGCGATCTGATAATAGCCGAGCCGGGTGCAATGATCGGATTCGCCGGCCCGCGTGTTATCAAGGACACTACACAGGCCGAGTTACCCCCTGGATTTCAAACCGCTGAGTTCCTGCTCGAACACGGCCTCATAGACGCAATTGTCCCACGTAAAGAACTCAAACAGCGCCTGATTTATTACCTTGACTTCCTGACTGCCGGGCTTGAGAACCGTGCAGCCGTAACAGACTGATTGGCAAAAGCAGAATTGACACCGGCAGAGCGCACAAAAACTCGGCTCGGCATGATTCAACCGCCCAAAGCCACATCCTGCCCACGCGAATCCGCCTTGTAAGACAACCAACTTGACAATCTGAACTTGGGCAATGAACAAAGACCAGCCACAGCTTCAGCCGGGCACACTTTACCTCGTGGCAACACCAATCGGGAATCTGCAGGACATTACATTGCGCGCATTACACGTGCTCAACCACTGCGATGTTGTGGCTGCTGAAGATACACGCCGCACCGGCCTGTTGCTCAAGCATTTCGGCATCGCAAAACCGTTGCTCAGCTATCACAAGTTCAACGAGGCCAGGCGAACTCACCAACTGCTTCAACTGCTCAGCAGCGGTAAAACAGTGGCACTTGTCACCGACGCCGGTACACCGGGCATAAGCGATCCCGGCCAGCGCGTGGTTCAAGCTGTGGTTGCAGCCGGGTTCCATGTCGAGCCTGTACCCGGCCCATGCGCATTTATTGCTGCACTTACGGCAAGCGGACTGCCTACCGACGAAGTCCACTTCGTAGGGTTCCTGCCGCACAAGCCTGGCCAACGCCGCGCAAAACTAAATTCACTCAAATCCGTCCCGGGCACACTTGTGTTGTACGAAGCGCCGTACCGCCTCGAAAAATTGCTGAGTGAATTGTGCGAACTGTTTCCCGACCGACAGGTTGTGCTTGCACGTGAACTGACCAAAAAATTCGAGGAATTCCTGCGCGGTACACCGCCTGAGCTGCTCAAAAAAGCGGCCGAACGCAAGCTCAAAGGCGAGTTCGTGGTGGTAATCAGCCCTGCTGCTCAAGACTGAATTGAACGGTTCGTCACCCAACTCATCCACCAATTCAGCACAGGCTGTGTTCGGTGCGTTGGATGATTTCGTCCTGCAGCTCACGTGACAGGTCGCAGAAATAATCGCTGTAACCGGCCACACGCACAATCAGGTTGCGGTATTGCTCGGGGTTGGCCTGTGCCTTGCGCAATGTGTCGGCCGTAACAACGTTAAACTGCACATGATGCGCGTCCATCTTGAAGTAACCACGGATCATTGCAGCCCATTTAGCAAGGCCGTCCTCGGTACTCACAAGTGACGGCGACAGTTTCATGTTGAGCAATGTGCCGCCAGCCTTGATATGGTCGAACTTGGCCGCGCTCTTGAACACAGCAGTTGGCCCGTTGCGGTCTGCCCCCTGCACAGGACTAATCCCTTCACTCAACGGTTTGCGTGCTTTCCGTCCGTCGGGTAACGCACCTGTCTTGCTACCAAAATACACATGACACGTTGTTGGCAACATCTCGACTCTGTAATGACCGCCGCGCGGGTCTGGCCGACCGTCCAGTTCATCAACACACGTGTTGAAAATCCGAACTGCGATTTGATCGGCGTAATCGTCGTCGTTGCCGTACTTGTGAGTTTTGTTGAGCAACCACTGCCTGAATAGTTCGTGTCCATCGAAGTCGGCATCCAAAACCCGAACGAAGTCCGATAGCGCCATCTTGGGGACTCGCACGGCGTGAGCCTCGCTTTGTGGGGCAAGGCACGGCGAGCGAGGCGCGCCGTAAGTGCCAGCAGATACATCGCACGCATCACCCGCGCCATCGGTCGAGCCGTCCGACGCAACACGCCTGCCGCGTGTGCTACCCATTTCATCCGATGAACCGTCCGACGGGGAGCACACACCGCCGGCGTGTGGGTTTTGGCGGCTCGCCAAAACCGTCCTATTTTGAAACTCGTCAGATGAACCGTTGGCGTGTACGCACGA
>Ga0315298_1001038_pt1 | contig 52711 bp, 42 predicted proteins | sample WHS_1_MG_FD_203077 | JGI IMG/M metagenome (GOLD analysis project Ga0315298, IMG submission 203077) | Extremophilic microbial mat communities from Washburn Hot Springs, YNP, Wyoming, USA - WHS_1_MG | ecosystem: Environmental > Aquatic > Thermal springs > Hot (42-90C) | place: USA: Wyoming... | reverse complement strand
GGTCGGGCTTCGAGCACGTCGAGATGCAGTTCCTCTCCGACGTCTACCTGCGCTGCCCGGAGTGCAACGGCAAGCGTTACCGCGCCGAAATCCTCGAACTGCGTCTGCCGCTTCCCGGCGAGGCCGATGGTCTGACCATCGCCGACGTCCTCGACCTCACCGTGGCGCAGGCGCTGCAGCGCTTTTCCGCCCACGCCGACATCACCCGGCCGCTGCGCGCGCTGGCCGACGTCGGCCTGGATTACCTGCGGCTGGGACAGCCGACGCCGACGCTGTCCGGCGGCGAGGCGCAGCGGCTCAAACTCGCCGGCTTTCTCGCTGAAGCGGGCAAAACCCGCGGTGGTTTGGCACGCAAAGGGACTCTCTTCCTGTTCGACGAGCCGACCACCGGGCTGCACTTCGACGACGTCGCCCGCCTGTTGCGCGCGCTGCGCAAACTGCTCGACGGCGGGCACAGCGTGCTGGTCATCGAGCACAACATCGACGTCATCGCCGCCAGCGACTGGGTCATCGACCTCGGCCCGGAGGGCGGCGACGCCGGCGGGCGGGTGGTGTTCGCCGGGCCGCCCGATGCGCTGGCGGGGTACGCGCCGTCGTTCACCGGGCGCGCGCTGGCCGCCGATGCCGCCTGGCGCCGGCAGCAGGCGACGCCATTGCCGGACGCCAGCCAGGCGGTCGCCACGGCCTACCGCCCGGCGCCTGCGGCCAACGCCGCCCTGATGCTGCGCGCAGCCGAACCCGATGCGCCGGACGAAACCGTCGGGCCGCACCTGGCCAGCGCGCTGCGTGCGGGCAAGGCGGGGTTCATCGCCATCCGCCAGGCGCGCGAACACAATTTGCGCGCGGTCGACGTGGACATTCCGCGCGGGCAGATGACGGTGATCACCGGTGTGTCCGGCTCGGGCAAATCGACACTGGCGTTCGACGTGCTGTTTTCCGAGGGCCAGCGGCGTTACCTCGAATCGATCAACGCCTACGCGCGGCAGTTCGTCCAGCCGGCGCCGCCGCCGGACGTCGAGGCCATCGTCGGCATACCGCCCACCGTCGCCATCGAGCAGCGCACCAGCCGCGGCGGGCGCAAGAGCACGGTGGGCACGTTGACCGAGGCTTACCACTTCCTGCGCCTGATCTACGCCAAATGCGGCACGCAGTATTGCCCGGATTGCAACATCCCGATCGAGCCGCAGAGCATGGAGGCCATCGCCGCGCAACTGCTGCGCGACTGGCGCGGGCAGCGCATCGGTCTGCTCGCCCCGCTGGTGGTGCAGCGCAAAGGCTATTACACCGATCTGGCGGTGTGGGCGCGCAGCATGGGCTATACCCATCTGCGGGTGGACGGCGGCTTCGTGCCGACCGAGCCGTGGCCGCGGCTGGACCGCTTCAAGGAGCACACCATCGAGCTGCCCGTCGGCGACATCACCGTGCGCGCCGACAACGAGGAGGCGCTGCGCGACCTGCTGCGACGCACCCTGGCGCTGGGCAAGGGCGTGGTGCTGGTGCTCGGCCCGCTGGACGGGCTGGCCGCGGCGATGCGCGGAGACCCCGCCGCGCCGCCGATGCGCAGCCGGCTGCTGTCGACCAAACGCGCCTGTCCCGGGTGCGGGCGCAGCTTCCGCGAGCTCGACCCGCGGCAGTTTTCGTACAACTCGCCCAGCGGCTGGTGTCCGACATGCTTCGGCACCGGCGAAGTTCTCGCCGGGTTCGACGCGACGCAAAGCGGCGAGGAGCAGGCCTGGCTGGACGCCGCCGAACCCGCGCCGGCGGCCAAAGGCCGGGCGGCTGCAGGCGCTGCGGGCGCGGAGTGTCCCGCCTGTCACGGCGCGCGGCTCAACCGCGACAGCCTGGCGGTGCGGTTTCGCGGCGAGTCGATCGCCCAGCTCACCGCGCGCGACGTCGACGACGCGGCGCAATGGTTTGCCCGGCTCGAACTCAGCCCGCGGGAAGCCGACATCGCGCGCGATGCGTTGGCCGAAATCCGCACCCGGCTGGAATTTTTACGCCAGGTCGGCCTGGGCTATCTCGGGCTGGACCGTGCCGCGCCGACGCTGTCGGGCGGCGAGGCGCAGCGCATCCGTCTGGCGGCGCAACTCGGCAGCAATCTGCGCGGGGTGTGCTACGTGCTCGACGAGCCGACCATCGGCCTGCACCCGCGCGACAACCGCATCCTGCTCGATGCGCTGGCGGCGCTCAAGGCCAAGGGCAACACCCTGGTCGTGGTCGAGCACGACGAGGACACCATGCGCCGGGCCGACTGGCTGATCGACATCGGCCCCGGTGCCGGACGGCGTGGCGGGCAGGTCGTCGCCAGCGGGCCGCTGGCGCAGGTGTTGGCGCGCAGTGACACGCCGACGCTGCGCAGCCTGCTCGCGCCGATGCCGTGGCCGCTGCAGCCGCGACCGGCGACCACCGCCGACAGCCCGGCGATCCACCTGCGCGGTGCGCAGCGGCACAATCTGCGCGGCATCGACGTGCAGTTTCCGCGGGGGCGGCTGACCGTGGTCACCGGTGTGTCGGGTTCGGGCAAATCGACGCTGGCGCGCGACGTGCTGCTGCCTGCGTTGCGTCAGCGCATCGGCGGCGACCCCGGCGCGCTGCAGGGGGCCAGCGGTCTGGACGGCTGGGAAGGACTCGATCGCGTGCTCGAAGTCGACCAGACGCCGATTGGCAAAACGCCGCGTTCGTGCGCCGCCACCTATCTCGGACTGTGGGATGGCATCCGCCAGTTGTTTGCCAACACCGAGGAGGCGCGGATTCGCGGTTACACCGCCAGCCGGTTTTCGTTCAACACCGGCGCCGGACGTTGCCCGGTGTGCGAAGGGCAGGGGGCGGTGAAGGTGGAAATGAACTTCCTGCCCGACGTCACCGTGCCCTGCACCGAGTGCAACGGTCTGCGTTTCAACCCTGACACCCTGGCAGTGCGGCTGCGCGGACGCAACGCCGGGGAGGTGTTGCAGATGGAAGTCGACGAGGCCGCAGAGTTTTTTTCCGCGCACCGCAAGCTGCACCACGCGCTCAGGCTGTTGCAGGACGTCGGTCTGGGCTATCTGCCGCTGGGCCAGCCCAGCCCGTTTTTGTCCGGCGGCGAGGCGCAGCGCATCAAACTGGTGGCCGAACTCGCCAACCCGGCGGCGCGGCCGACGGTTTACGTGCTCGATGAACCCACTGTGGGGTTGCACAAGACCGACGTGGAAAAGCTCATCCGCGTGTTGCACCGTCTGACCGACGGCGGTCAGACGGTGATCGTCATCGAACACGACCTGGATCTGATGGCCAACGCCGACTGGCTGATCGATCTCGGCCCGGAAGGCGGTCAGGGCGGTGGCCAGCTGGTGATGCAGGGCCCGGTGAGTGCATTCCTGCGCCCCGGCGCTCCCGGGCATACGGCGCAGGCGCTGCAGGCGGCGTGGACGCAGCACGCGTGCTCGGCAGGGTGAACAGACTCTGGTCTTATGTCATATACAAGACTGTTTCACCCGGCGCGAGCGGCAGCATAGAATGGCCGCATCGTCACTCAAGGAGACTCCGCTCATGGATCCGCACATCCGCATCCCCGCCGGCGAAAAAATCACCGTCAATCCGGATTTTTCGCTGCAAGTTCCCGATCAGCCGATCATTCCGTACATCGAGGGCGACGGTACCGGCGTGGACATCACGCCGGTGATGATCAAAGTGGTCGACGCCGCGGTGCACAAGGCCTACGGCGGCAGGCGCCGCATCGCGTGGATGGAAATCTTCGCCGGGGAGAAGGCCACGCGGGTGTACGGCCCAGATGTCTGGCTGCCTGACAGCACCTTGCAGGTGCTCAAGGATTACGTGGTGTCGATCAAGGGGCCGCTGACCACCCCGGTCGGCGGCGGCATCCGCTCGCTCAACGTTGCGCTGCGGCAGGAACTCGATCTCTACGTCTGCCTGCGCCCGGTGCGCTACTTCCAGGGGGTGCCTTCGCCGCTGAAGCACCCGGAAAAGACCGATATGGTGATTTTCCGCGAGAACTCGGAAGACATTTACGCCGGCATCGAGTGGGCGGCCGAGTCGGACGGGGCGAAAAAGGTCATCGACTTCCTCATCCGCGAGATGGGGGTGAAAAAAATCCGCTTTCCGGCGACCTCGGGCATCGGCGTCAAGCCGGTGTCGCGCGAGGGCACCGAGCGGCTGGTGCGCAAGGCCATGCAATATGCGATCGACAACGACCGCAAGTCGGTGACCCTGGTGCACAAGGGCAACATCATGAAGTTCACCGAAGGCGCGTTCCGCGACTGGGGCTACGCGTTGGCGGCCAAAGAGTTCGGCGCGCAGCCGCTGGACGGCGGGCCGTGGATGACCTTCAAGAACCCGAAAACCGGGCGCGACATCGTGGTCAAGGACATGATCGCCGACGCCTTCCTGCAGCAAATCCTGCTGCGGCCGGACGAGTACGACGTGATCGCCACCCTCAACCTGAACGGCGACTACATTTCCGACGCGCTGGCGGCGCAGGTCGGCGGCATCGGCATCGCGCCCGGGGCCAACCTGTCGGACAGCGTGGCGATGTTCGAGGCCACCCACGGCACGGCGCCGAAGTACGCCGGCAAGGATTACGTCAACCCAGGGTCGGAAATCCTCTCCGCGGAAATGATGCTGCGCCACATGGGCTGGACGGAAGCCGCCGACCTGATCATTTCCAGCATGGAAAAGGCGATCCAGTCCCGGCGCGTCACCTACGACTTCGCCCGTCTGTTGCCCGACGCCACGCAAGTGAGTTGCTCAGGCTTCGGTCAGGTGATGATCGAGCACATGTGAACCGCCGCAGCGCCACGCAGTCCAAAAACCGCCAGTCCTGGCGGTTTTTGTTTGGGCAACCCGATGCGCAGGCGGCCTCTTGTATTTCCGTTGCGCTGCCGCAAATGTGGGGGACGAGAGCGCCGACCAGGTCTGTCGCCACCGTCCGGAAATACCCTGTACGGCATCCAGAGACTGGCGGTTCTCCCTACAATTTTGAGCATGGTTGCTGCATCTCATTCTCCCCATCCCGACGATGGCGGCTCGGTGGTCGTCGAGCGGCAGACGCTGCGGGTCAAACCGCCGGCGATGTACCAGGTCGTGTTGCTCAACGACAACTTCACGCCGATGGAATTCGTCGTCGCCGTGATCCAGCACTTTTTCAACAAGGACCGCGAAACCGCGACGCAAATCATGTTAAAAGTGCACCAGGAGGGGCGGGGTGTCTGTGGGGTTTATACCCGTGACATCGCGGCAACCAAGGTGGAACAGGTGATCGGAGCGGCCCGTCAGGCCGGTCACCCTTTGCAGTGTGTGATGGAAGCCATTTAGGAGGCTCGTGATGATTGCGCAAGAACTGGAAGTCAGCCTGCACATGGCTTTTGTCGAGGCGCGGCAGCAGCGCCACGAATTCATCACCGTCGAGCACCTGCTGCTCGCGCTGCTGGACAACCCATCTGCCGCCGAAGTGCTGCGCGCCTGTTCGGCCAACCTGGACGATCTGCGTAAAAGCCTGACCGCGTTCATCAAGGAAAACACCCCCATCGTCCCCGGCGCGGACGATGTCGACACGCAGCCCACGCTGGGCTTCCAGCGGGTGATCCAGCGCGCCATCATGCACGTGCAGTCGACCTCCAACGGCAAAAAAGAGGTCACCGGCGCCAACGTGCTGGTGGCGATTTTCAGCGAAAAAGACTCGCATGCGGTGTACTACCTGCACCAGCAGGGGGTGACGCGGCTGGACGTGGTCAACTTCCTGTCGCACGGCATCCGCAAATCCGAACCCGTCGAGCCGGCAAAGTCCGCGTCGAATGCGAACGAGGAATCGGCAGAGGACAAGGACGCGAAGGAATCGCCGCTGGATCAGTTCACGCAGAACCTCAACGCGCTGGCGCAGCAGGGCAAGATCGACCCGCTGATCGGCCGAGAACAGGAGGTCGAGCGCGTCATCCAGGTGCTGTGCCGGCGGCGCAAAAACAACCCGCTGCTCGTCGGCGAGGCCGGGGTGGGCAAGACGGCAATCGCCGAGGGGCTGGCCTGGCGCATCACCGAGGGGCAGGTGCCCGCCATCCTCGAAGATGCGGTGGTGTATTCGCTCGACATGGGCGCATTGCTGGCCGGCACCAAATACCGCGGCGATTTCGAGCAGCGGCTCAAGGCCGTGCTCAAGCAGCTCAAGGACAAGCCGCACGCGATTCTGTTCATCGACGAAATCCACACCCTGATCGGCGCCGGCTCGGCGTCGGGCGGCACGCTCGACGCCAGCAACCTGCTCAAGCCTGCGCTGTCTTCCGGGCAGTTGCGTTGCATTGGCGCCACGACGTTCACCGAATACCGGGGAATTTTCGAGAAGGATGCCGCGCTGTCGCGTCGCTTCCAGAAAATCGACGTCGTCGAGCCCAGCGTGCAGCAGACGGTGGAGATCCTGCGCGGCCTGAAATCGCGTTTCGAGGAGCACCACGGGGTGAAGTATTCGCCCGGCGCGCTGTCGGCTGCTGCGGAGCTGTCGGCCAAGTACATCAACGACCGCCATCTGCCCGACAAGGCGATCGACGTCATCGACGAAGCCGGTGCGGCGCAGCGTATCCTGCCCAAGAGCAAGCAGAAAAAGACCATCGGCAAAATCGAAATCGAGGAAATCATTTCCAAGATCGCCCGGGTGCCGGTGCACAGCGTGACCACCGACGACCGTGCCAAGCTGAAAAACCTCGACCGCGACCTGAAAAACGTCGTCTTCGGTCAGGATGCGGCGATCGACGCGCTGGCCGCGGCGATCAAAATGGCGCGCTCCGGGCTGGGCAAGCCCGACAAGCCGATCGGCGCGTTCCTGTTCAGCGGCCCCACCGGTGTCGGCAAGACCGAAGTGGCGCGGCAGTTGGCGTTCACCCTGGGTGTCGAACTCATCCGTTTCGATATGTCGGAATATATGGAGCGGCACACGGTATCACGGCTGATCGGCGCGCCGCCGGGTTATGTCGGCTTCGACCAGGGCGGGTTGTTGACCGAGGCCGTGACCAAGAAGCCGCACGCGGTATTGCTGCTCGACGAAATCGAAAAGGCGCACCCGGATGTGTTCAACGTGTTGCTGCAGGTGATGGACAGCGGCACGCTGACCGACAACAACGGCCGCAAGGCGGATTTCCGCAACGTCATCCTCATCATGACGACCAACGCCGGCGCGGAGACCATGCAGAAATCGACCATCGGCTTTACCACCCGGCGCGAGCAGGGCGACGAAATGGCCGACATCAAACGCCTGTTCTCGCCCGAGTTCCGCAACCGGCTCGATGCCATCATCAGCTTCAAGCCGCTCGACGAAGCCGTGATTCTGCGCGTGGTCGACAAATTCCTGCTGCAGCTCGAAGCCCAGCTCGCGGAAAAGAAGGTGGAAATCTCCTTCTCCGACGCGTTGCGCAAATACCTGGCCAAGGCCGGGTTCGACCCGCTGATGGGCGCGCGGCCGATGCAACGGCTGATCCAGGACACGCTGCGACGGGCGCTGGCCGACGAACTGCTGTTCGGCCGACTGGTCGATGGCGGCCGCGTGTCGGTGGATATCGACCCGACCGCGGCGGAAAAAGACCGCATCAAGCTGGACATCACCCCGCTGGAGCCCAGGCCACGCAAAAAAGAAGCCGAGGACGCAGCAGCGTAAACCGCGCTGCATCGGCACACTCGATCGACTGCTGACGGCGGGTCCGCTGCCGCCAGCGGGAATCTCCAGACGCCCCGCACCGCGGGGCGTTTTCGTCTGCGCGCCGCCCCTGTGCTGCGTGGCGCTTTCCGCCCCCGGCGTGTCGCCATGCGGGCGCATGGCCCATCGGGCGGATGCGCTGCATCCTTTTTCACCCGCGTTCGTCTTCACGGGTAGACCGCACCGTCGCGGTTTTTTGTGCAAAGGAACAGAGTCGTCATGAACACCCAAGTCCAACCTTCTGCCGTGCGCACGACGGCCCCTGCCGCCTGGCGCGCCTGGGTGCTGCCGGTGCTGTATGTGTTCGGCTGGTTCGTTGTCTACAGCCAGTTGGAACCGGCCACCGACGCGGTCATGCGCTGGCTGGCTGCGGCGACCGGCATGGCACCGAACGGCCATCTGTACGGCGCGGTGAGCTTTTTCATTTTTGAGGTGCCCAAGGTGCTGCTGTTGCTGGCGCTGATCGTGTTTGTCGTCGGCGTGATCCAGACCTTTTTCACGCCGGAGCGCACCCGTGCCATCCTTGCCGGCAAGCGCCAGGGCGTGGGCAATGTGCTCGCTGCCACACTGGGTATCGTCACGCCGTTCTGTTCGTGCTCGGCGGTGCCCTTGTTCATCGGCTTTCTCACCGCCGGCGTGCCGCTGGGGGTGACGTTTTCCTTCCTGGTGTCGGCGCCGATGGTCAACGAAGTGGCGCTGGCGCTGCTATTTGGCATGTTCGGCTGGAAAATCGCCGCGCTTTACCTCGGCCTCGGGCTGGCGGTGGCCATCGTCGCCGGCGTGGTGATCGGGCGCATGAACCCGGTCAAACTCGTCGAGCCGTGGGTGTTCGACATTCCTGCGGTGCACGGCGAAGACACCAGGATGAGCTGGCAGGCGCGTTTCGCCCAGGGGTGGAGGCATGTGCGCGACATCGTGCTCAAGGTCGCGCCGTACATCGTCGCCGGCGTCGGTGTGGGCGCGTGGATCCACGGCTATGTGCCGCAGGACTTCATGGCGCACCTGATGGGCAAGAGCGCGTGGTGGTCGGTGCCGCTGGCGGTGCTCATCGGCGTGCCGATGTATTCCAACGCTGCCGGGATCATCCCGGTGGTGCAGGCGCTGCTGGGCAAGGGCGCGGCGCTGGGCACGACCCTGGCGTTCATGATGGCCGTGACCGCCTTGTCCTTCCCGGAATTCATGATTCTCAAAAAAGTGATGAAACCCAGGCTGATCGCGCTGTTCGCCACAGTGGTGGCGGCAGGCATCATTGTCGTGGGCTATGTATTCAACGCGGTGATGTAACCGCTTTTCTTTCCAGGAGGCCATATGCTCAACGTCAAAATCCTCGGCACCGGTTGTGCCAACTGCAAGACCACACAAAAACTGGTCGAAGAAGTCATCAAAGCCAAGAACGTGCAGGCGCAGGTGGACAAAGTCGAGGACATCCCTTCGATCATGCAATACGGTGTGATGAGCACGCCCGGTGTGGTGATCGACGGCAAGGTCGTGCATGCCGGCGGCGTCCCCAGCCGGGCACAGGTGGAAAGCTGGTTCGGAGCATGAGCATGGCAAACAGCTCGTTGAAGCCGATTGCGGCGGTGTCGTTCGCCGCCGTCCTCTTGACCGCGGGTGCTGCGCTGATGCAGACCGCCAGCGCAGCCGACTCGTCCACCTGGACGCAAAAAGTCATCACCCCGGAGACCGCGCTCAAGGCGGCGCAGGCGGCCAAGGCCGAATGCGTCAAGCGCGGCTGGCAGGTGACGGTGGCCGTGACCGACCCGGCGGGGCTGCCGCTGGTCGTGCTGCGTGATCGCTACGCCGGCTGGCATACCCTGGCCGCGGCGGAAGGCAAGGCGCGCACCGCGGCGAGCTGGCGCGACGCCACCAGCACAGTGGCCGCGCGGATCAACAAGCCGGATTCGGCCGAGCAGGCGATCAAAAACCTGTCGGGTGTGGTGATGATCGGCGGCGGCCTGCCAATCGACGCCGCCGGGCAGATGGTCGGGGCCATCGGCGTATCGGGTGCTCCGGGTGGGGACAACGACGACGTCTGCGCCAAGGCCGGCATTGCCGCGGTCGAGGGCGAGCTCGCATTCTGAGTTGACACCACATCGACTGGTCGGGCCGCGGTGGTAAGGGTTTGCTGTTGCCGCGGCACAACGTCAGCAGCCTGTGCTGGCGCTGAAGGCCTGACTTGGTCATGCGGCCAGAAGAGCAGAGTGACGACAATCCCAGCATGCGCTGTACACCGAGTCTGTCCGTCCTCCCCAGTCGTTTGTGCATTCTGCGCCGGACGTCGCGGAGGAAAGGCAGGGGTCGGGCAGGCAGACCCGGGTAAAACATGATGGCTTTTCGTCCGACGTCGGCGGATACGACCCCAACCGGGTTGACCACGGCTGAGGCCATGCTCCGGCTGGCGCGCGATGGTCCCAATCTGCTGCCCGGCGCGGCGCCCAAGACCGCCTGGGCCATCGTGCTGGGCGTGCTGCGCGAGCCGATGTTCCTGATGCTGCTGGCCGCCGGCGGCATCTATCTGCTGCTGGGCGACAAGGGCGAGGCGCTGTTCCTGCTCGGCTTTGTTTTCGTCGTCATCGGCATCACCCTGGCGCAGGAGCGCAAGACGCAGCGCGCGCTGGAGTCGCTGCGGGATCTGTCGGCCCCACGCGCACTGGTCATCCGGGATGGTCGTGAGCAGCGCATCGCCGGGCGCGACGTGGTCGTGGGCGATCTGCTGGTGCTGCACGAAGGCGACCGCGTTCCTGCCGACGCGCAACTGGTGTCCGGCCAACTCGACGTCGACGAGTCGCTGCTCACCGGCGAGGCCGTTCCGGTGAGCAAACTGCCCGACGCCGTGGTGCGTGCCGCGGCGTCGCCGGGCGATGCCGCGGCCGCCGCGCTGTTTGCCAGCACGGTGGTGACCAAGGGGATCGGGCAGGCGGTGGTGACGGCCACGGGGGCGCGCACCGCGGTGGGCGGCATCGGCGCCGCGCTGGCGACCACGGCCGAGATCGACTCCGGTTTGCAGCGCGCCTCGGCGGCGCTGATCCGCAACCTCACCCTGGTCGCGCTGGCCCTGGCGCTGGCCCTGGTGGTGCTGAGCTGGCTGTGGGACGGGCGCACGCTGCTGGACAGCCTGCTGTCTGGCATCGCGTTGGCCATGGCCATCCTGCCGGAGGAAATTCCGGTGATTCTCACCGTGTTTCTCGCGCTGGGCGCCTGGCGGCTGTCCAGGGTCAAGGTGCTGACGCGCCGCGTGCCGGCGGTCGAGGCGCTGGGGGCGATCACCGTGCTGGCGGTGGACAAAACCGGCACGCTGACGCAAAACCGCATGCAGGTCGCGGCGCTGGCGGTGGAAGATGCCGCGTTCGACGCCGCTACTGCCGAACTGCCCGAGCGCTTTCACACCCTGGTCGAGTTCGCCATGCTGGCCACGCCACTGGACCCGTTCGACCCGATGGAAAAGGCCATTCAGGCGTTCGGCCATGCGCGGCTGCAGGGCACCGAGCATGTCCACGACGACCGCAGCCCCACCCGGCAGTACGACCTTGGGCCCGACATCCTGGCGATGACCCGGGTGTTTGCCACCGCGCACCCGCAGGTCTATACGCTGGCGACCAAGGGTGCGCCCGAGGCGGTGGCCGATCTGTGCCATTTGCCGGCAACCTCCCGGCAGGCGATCCAGCAACAGGTCGAAGCTATGGCGGCGCGCGGCTTGCGCGTGCTCGGCGTGGCGCGCGGCAGCTGGCAGGCGCCTGCACCCGGCGCTGCATGGCCTGCGAGCCAGCATGATTTCGATTTTGAGTTTCTCGGCCTGGTCGGGCTGATCGACCCGCCACGCCCGGAGGTGCCTGCGGCGATCGCGCAGTGCCGCGCCGCCGGGGTGCGCATCGTCATGCTGACCGGAGACCATCCGGCCACGGCACGGGCCATTGCCGCGCGGGTCGGGCTGTCCGAGCGCGCCGCGGTGGTCACCGGCGCGGAACTTGCCGCGCTCGACGACGCCGCGCTACGCGATCGGCTGCGCGGCGTGGACGTCTGCGCCCGCCTGGCTCCCGCGCACAAACTGCGCCTGGTGCGAGCGTTGCAGGCCGACGGTCAGGTGGTGGCGATGACCGGCGACGGGGTCAACGACGCCCCGGCGCTCAAGGCGGCCGACGTGGGCATCGCCATGGGGGAGCGCGGCACCGACGTGGCGCGCGAAGCCGCGGCGCTGGTCCTGCTCGACGACAGCTTTGCCAGCATCGTGCAGGCCATCCGCGGCGGACGGCGGATTTTCGACAACATCACCAAGGCCACACGTTTCACCTTCGCCGTGCATGTGCCGATCGTTGCGCTGGCGCTGCTGCCGCCGTTGCTGCATGGGCCGGTAGTGCTGCTGCCGGTGCACATCGTGCTGCTCGAACTGCTCATCGATCCGGCGTGTTCCATCGTGTTCGAGGCCGAGCCGGCCGCCGCCGATGCCATGCAGCGCCCGCCAAGGCCGCTGACCGCCAGCCCGTTCACCCTCGACAACATCGGCTTTGCCTTGCTGCAGGGACTGGGCATCGCCGCCGTGTTGCTCGCCGGTTATGCGCTGCTGCAGCAGGGCACGGCGTGGCCTGAAGGGGATTTGCGGCTGGCGGTATTTACCGCGCTGGTTGTGGCGCTGTTCCTGCTGATTTTGGCCAACCGCGATCTGCACCGTGCGGCGTTGTTCAACCTGCGCGGCGACAACCCCTGGCTGTGGCGGATGGTCGCTGCCGTGGCTGCGGTGCTGGCTGCCGTGCTGCTGATCCCCGCGCTGCGTCATGTCATGGGATTTGCCGGCGTGACGGCGCCGCCCCTGCTCGCCGCGCTCGGCCTGGTGCTTTTGTGCGGCCTGTGGCTGCAGGGTCTGCGCCTGGTGTGGGGACGGCGTCTGGGTGAGCGCGGGTTGACGCGACGGCTGCGGAGCTGACGTGGATCAAGCGTGCGGCGAAGCCGCAGCATCCTGCCGCATCCTTTTGCCACCCGCTGCGTCTTCTTGCATGACAACCCCGAACGATCCTGGGAGGTTTGGATGCTGACTGACGACGTGACCCTCGACCGCATCGACGCCGATGGCAACACGGCGCGGTGCAAAGCCGCCTGCGTCGCCGTCGACACCGCCGAAGCCGATCACCGTCTGGCTCTGCTTCACCGCAATGTGCAGCAGTGCGGTACGGTGTGCAATACCGTGGCGGGCGGCACGCCGCTCGATCGAGCGCGGCAGCCTGCCCGTTCCTCCCGTCTGCGGTGCATCGTCATGACCCGTTCCGTTCCGCTTCCCCGGTGTTTGCCGCTGCGGCGCATGGCCTGCGCCGCGGTGCTCGCCGTGGCCGCCGCCGCGCCGGCGGCATCAGCCGACTCCACGCTGCCGCAGGCTGCGGCCTCAATGCCGGCAGCGCAGGCCGCGGCGCCCGCCGATCTGGCCGGCGTGCTGCAGACCATCGCCGCGCGCGCGCCGGACGTGCTCGCCGCGCAGGCGGCCTCGGCGCAGGCCAGCGCCCAGGTGCGGCAGGCGCGCGCGGCGTGGTTCGGCAAGGTCGATGCCTACGCCTTGTCGCAGCACTACAACGATCCGCGCCTCACCCGCCCCATCACCCTGCCGCCTAACGTGGCGGCGTACCCGTTTTCTGCCGACCAGTTCGGTTACGGGCTGAACGCGCAACTGCCCATCGACTTGAGCGGGCAGATCGCCGCCGAGGTCGATGCCGCGCGCGCCCACGCCGCCGGGGCCAGGTGGAGCGCCGAGGACGTGCGCCTGCGCGCGCTGCTGCAGGGGGCCACGTTGTACCGCAATCTGCAGGCGCTGGCCGGGCAGCGCCAGGCGCTGGACAGGCAACTGGCGGCGCTGCAGGCGAGCGTGCGCGTTGCCCAGGCCGGGTTGAAGGCGGGCGACATCGCCCGCGTCAACCTGCTGCGCGTGCAGGCGGCTGTGGCCGCGGTGCAGGCGCAGATCGCCGGCGTGGACGGCCAGGAGCGCAAGCTGCGCGCACAGCTCGCGGCGCTGATGGGGGTGGAGGATTTCACCGCGGCGGTGGCGGTGCCCGACGGCGGGCCGGCGCATTTCCCCGCCAACCCCAATGTGCCGCCGCCGGCGCTGCAGGCGGCGCGCAGTGCGCTGCAGGCCAGCCAGGACAAGGTGCGTGCGGCGCAGCGCGCGCAGCTGCCGCAGTTCGCCGCCACGGCCAACTGGAACCGGAACGCCGTGCACTGGGACAACCGGCCGATCGACACCTGGCAATTCAACCTCGGCGTCACGTTCAACCTGTGGTCGGGTGGCGCGCAGACCAGCGCCATCGACGCCGCGCAGGCTGCCGCCGATCAGGCGCAGCAGCAGCTGCAGGCGGCGCAGGACACGCTACGCGCGGCGCGCGATGGCGCGGTGGCGCTGTGGAGCGCGCAGGAACAGGCGTACCGGGCGGCAGAGTCCGGCCTGCGCGCCGCTGCCGAAAGCGCGCGCATCGAGCAAGACCGCTTCAAACACGGTTTGGGCTCGGCCACCGATCTGATCGACGCCGAGGCCGCGCTGGCCAGCGCCCGTGCCAGCGTGGCCGGCGCGCTGGCCGGCTGGTGGCAGGCCGACGACGCCTTGCGCTACGCCTACGGCCAGGCTCCCGCCGCGCTGCACGACACCGCCTCACCCTCTTCGAGCATTCAGCCATGAACACGCCCGTCAACCCTTCCACCGCGCCCGCCACGCGCAAGCGCAAGCCCTGGTTTTTGCTGCCCATCCCTCTGGTGCTGATCGCCTCCGGGGCGTGGCTGCATTTTCACCGCCTGCATCAGGCCGACGCCAGCCCACCTGCCGAGGTCGCGCCGTGGGCGGTGCAGGTGGGCACAATCGGGCGCGGCACGGTGGCCTCGACGGTGCAAACCCTCGCCACGATCGAGGCGCCGACGCTCATCACCCTCACGCCGCAAATCCAGGGCACGGTGACCTTCGTCGGGCCGCGCGCCGGCGAAGCAGTGCGCCGCGGGCAGGTGCTGGTGCGCATCGACGCCCGCGCCATCGCCAGCAATCTCGCCGCACTGGAGCAGCAGCGTGTGGCTGCCCGCGCCAACGCCGATTACGCCGCCAAGCAGCAGGCGCGCATCGACGCCGTACTGGCCGAGGGTGGGGTGAGCCAGGCGCAGGCCGACCAGGCGCGCACCGCCACCGCCGCCGCGCGTGCCGCGGTGCAGGCGCTGTCGGACCAGATCGCGGCGCAGCAGGTGCAACTCGGTTACGCCGACATCCGCGCGCCGCAGGACGCAGTGGTGGCGCAGCGCCTGGTCGAGGTCGGCGACACCGCCGCGCCCGGCAAACCGGTGTACCAGCTCACCGCGGGCAAAGGCGCCGTGGTGCGGCTGAGCCTTCCGGCAGAGCAGCTCGCCCAGGTCCATCCCGGGGACACGCTGCACCTCACCCAGGGCAGCCAGACGCTCGACCTGACCGTGGCGCGGATCGCGCCGGCAGTCAACGCCGCCGGGCTGGGGACGGTCGAGGCCGATGCCACCAGCGCTCCGTTTGGCCTGCCCAGCGGCAGCACGGTGACGGCGACCCTCGCATTGCACGGGCAGACGCAGCCCACGCTGACCGTGCCCGTGGCGGCGCTGGTGGGCAGCGGGGCGCAGGCTCACGTGCTGGCGTTCACCCCCGGCGCCAGGGCGGGTGAGCCGGGGCGGCTGCGCGTGGTGCCGGTGAAGGTGCTGCGCGAGGGCGCCAGCGCCGCGGCGGTCGACGGCGCGTTGCGCGTGGGCGAGCCGGTGGTCGTCGGCCAGACTGCCGTGCTGGCGCAAATGCGCGACGGCCAGGCCGCGGTGACTGCGGCGGGAGCAGCGCAATGAGCTTGATGCAACGCCTGCTCGGCAGGCCGCACGCCATCGTCGCCGTCGCCCTGCTCGTCGTGGTGGCGGGGATCGCGGCGTACTTCACCATGCCGATGAATCTGTTTCCCGACACCAACCGGCCGATGGTCACCGTGGTGACGCAATGGCCGGGAGCGCAGGCCAGCGACGTCGAACAGGATGTGACCCACCCGATCGAAACCCAGCTGTCGGCGATCGACGGCGTGCGCCGCGTCACCTCGGTGTCGCGTGACCAGGTGTCGGCGGTGACGGTCGAGTTCGAATACGGCAACGACATCGACATCGCCGCGACCAAGGTGCTGACCGAGCTCAAGCGGGTGGAGGCCAGCCTGCCCGCGGGCAGCCGCGCGCCGGTGATTTTCCGCATCACCAACGCCGCGCAGCCGGTCACGGTGCTCGCCCTGACCCCGGCTGAGCACTCCGGTCTCGGCCTGTCCGAGGTGCGGCGCATCGCCGAAAACCAGTTCCGCGACCGGCTGCTGCGCATTCCAGGCGTGGCCGAAGTCGAAGTGTTCGGCGCGCATGAGCGCCAGGTGCAGGTCGACCTCGACCGCAGCGCGCTGGCGGCACACCATCTCGGTGTGGCGCAGGTGGCCGCGGCGCTGGCGGCGAGCAACATCACGGCGCCCGAAGGGCTGGTGCACCGCGACGGTTTCCGCTTTCTCCTCACCCTCGACAGCCTGGCGCACAACCCGCAGCAACTCGCCGACGTGCAGGTGCCGCTGCCCGGCGGCGGCTTGGTCCGCGTCGGCGACCTGGGCACCGTGGCCTGGGGCGATGCCGACCCGACCGCGCTGTACCGCGGCAACGGCCAGGCTGCGATCGCCGTGTCGCTGCTGCGCGGCGAAAACGGCTACGCCGCGACCACCGCGCGCAACATCGACGCCGCCTTGCCCGCGATCCGTGCCGAATTCCCCATGCTGCACATCGAGCAGGCAGACGGCCAGTTGCGGCTGATCGACCTGACGGTGGACAACATGCTCGGCGCGCTGCGCGATGCGCTGATCATGACGGTGTTCGTCATCCTGCTGTTTCTCGCCGACACCCGCGCCGCCTTCATCACCGCGCTGTCGCTGCCGTTCACTTACCTGCTCACCTTTCTGGTGATGAAGCTCATCGGCTACGAGTTCGACATGATCACCCTCACGGCCATCATCATCGCCGTGGGGCTGCTGGCCGACGATGCCATCGTGGTCATCGAAAACATCGAGCGGCGCATGCGCGAGCATGGCGAATCCGGCCTGGCCGTGGCCGCCAGCGGCACGCAGGAAGTGATGCTCGCCGTGCTCTCGGGCACGATTGCCAACGCCGTGGTGCTGCTGCCCATCGTGTTCATCGGCGGTTTTGTCCAGACCGTGCTGCGGCCGTTGTCCGTCAGCCTGATCGTCGCGCTGTCGGCGTCGTTCATCGTCGCCGTGACCATCATTCCGCTGCTCACACCCTGGCTGCTCAAACCCGGGGCGCGCGACCCGCTGCGCCGGCCGCTGTCGCTGTTCGACACCTGGGTGCTGCAGCCGCTCAAGCGCTTTTACGCCCGGGCAGTGAGCTGGGCGCTGGACCATCCCAAGCGCGTGCTGTTCGTCGCCTTGCTGCTCACCGTGGTGTCGCTGCGCCAACTGCCGGTGGTCGGGCGCGAGCTCATGCCGCTGATGGATTCCGGCATCACCCAGGTCAGTTTCGAGGCGCAGCCCGACACCGGAGCGGTGCAGATGCAGCGCATCGCCGAACAGGTCGATGCGGCCGTGCGTGCCGCGGTCAAGCCCCAATGGCTGATCTCCACCTCGACCGTGGTCGGCGCCGAACCCGAGGACAAATCGTTCGGCGCGGCGCGCACGTTTTCCCAAGGCATGACCACGGTGAACCTGGTCGATCGTTTCCACCGCAGCGAAACCATTTTCCAGATCAACAAGGACATCCAGGCCAGGGTGCGCGCCATTCCCGGAGTGATCGACGCCAACGCCGTGGTCTATGGCGCCACGCCGCTGTCGTCGATCCGCGGCACCGTCGACCTGATGGTCAGCGGCCCGGACTGGCGGGTGCTCGACCAGATTGCCGACGACATCGAACGCCGTCTGGCCAAGGTCGGCGGGCTCACCGGCTTCGAACGGTCGTGGCAGGGTGATTCCAAGCGCCTGCAGCTCGACGTCGACGCCGCCAAGGCGGCTGCCTACGGCCTGACGCCGGCTGCGATCGCGCAGCAGGTGGCGGCGCAGGTCAACGGCATTCCCGGCGGCAGCCTGCGGGTGCAGGGCGAAAACAGCATCCCGGTGTGGGTGCGGCTGCGCGCGGACGAGCGCTCCAGCCCTGCAGCCGTTGCCGCGCTCAACCTCACCGCTCCCAACGGCGCCATCGTGCCACTGGCGCAGGTGGCCACGGTGCGAACCACTTACGCGCCTACGGCATACACCCACCAGAACCTGGTGCGCACGGTCGATGTGATCGGCTACCGGCGCAACATCGCCGTGACCGCGCTCGACGATCATGTCGCCCAGGCGCTCAAAGGGCTGCAACTGCCGCGCGGCTACACCCTGTCCGACGAAGGCGAGATCAAGGAGATGAACGCCTCGTTCGAGCGTCTGGGCCAGTCGCTGGCGCTGGGCATCGTGCTGCTCGCCGTCGTGCTCATCATCGCTTTCCGCTCGTTCGTCACGCCCATCGCCATCCTCGTGACCCTGCCGCTGTCGGTCATCGGCGCCGCATGGGCCATGCTCATCGCCGACAAGCACGGCTGCATGCCGTCGTTCATGGGGCTGATCCTGCTCATGGGCATCATTGTCAAAAACGGCATTTTGCTGGTGGATTTCGCCCAGGAGGCGCTCAACCGTGGCGTGCCGCTCAAGCAGGCCATCCTGCAGGCGGTGGACCTGCGCACCCGCCCGATCCTGATGACGGCCACGGCGGCTGCAGTCGGCATGGTGCCGGTGGCGTTCGAATGGGCCGTCGGCCTGGAGCGCCTGTCGCCGCTGGCGGTGGTGGCCATCGGCGGTCTGATCGCCGGCACGTTTCTCACCCTGCTGATCGTGCCGGTGCTGCTGTTTTTGCTGCTAAAGCGGCGCTACGCCGGGCGCGGCCAGGCGGACGAGGCCGATCAGCCAGCGACCTCAGCCTGATCGTCCCGTTGCGATCGCGGGCCGTCACATCGCAGCAGCACGCCTACGCGCCGACAACGCAGATATCCTGTGCAGGAGGCTGGCGCCGACTCAAAGCGATGACACAAAATCCGCCGCCGATGGCCGTTTGCGGTTCGGTTTGGCCTTGCTCACCGTGCCGATGACGACAAAGCAGATGGCTTTTTCGTTCGGCGCAAGCGCAAACAGCGTACGTAAGGCCACCGAGTCCATCGCCTGACCGCTGACCAGGCCGGAGCCAAACCCTTGCGCCTGCGCGGTCAGCAGCATGTTCTGCAGCGCGCAGCCCAGAGACACCAGACGCTCGGTCGGCGGAATCTCGGCATGGCCGTCGTCGCCAAGCCGGGCGATGGCCAGGGCGAGAAACGGAGCACGCGCCGCCTTGGCCCGTGCATCCTCGCGTTGTTCCGCTGTGGCGCAGGGGTCGCGCTCCACCAGTGCCTGGACAAAGGCCTCACCAAGCGACTGCCGTGCACGGGCGGGGACCTGCACAAAGCGCCAGGGCAGAATCAGACCGTGATCAGGCGCTTGCGCTGCCGCCTGCCAGAGCAGTGCCACCTGATCGGGCGTCGGCCCCGGGTCGGTCAGCCGTTTAGGTGAGACCTGCTGTCGACGGGCGATGAGTTCGCCGGCGAATTCGGCAAGGTCGGTGGGTTCGGCAAGGAACATGACGCATCCATCAGCGCGTTGAATGGAAAAAACGGGCCTCGATCGAGGCCCGGTCGAGACGGCCGCTTGAGGAGCGAAGCGGCGTCCGCCTTGGTGTCGGCCACGGCAGACCGCACTCGAAAAGCCTTGTTGATGCGGCGGCGGGCTCACCCTTCGTATAGCCGGCTCTTGGTCGAAACCGTGCGCTGCCAGTCCGGCATCGAGCCGATACGGCGAATGTCGGCCCAACTGCCCTTGTAGTACGGCAAGAAGTGCACGTCCATTGCGGTGCTCGTTACCGAGCCCTGTATGCCCTTGGGCGCGCCGAACACCATGAAAGTCGTACCGGGTTTGAGCGTGGCTTCAGGGTAAGCCATCGCCGTGGTGGCACCGTTGTCGTTGTAGACCTCGACGACGTCAGTCGCCTTGATGCCGAGCCCGGCCATATCTTGCGGGTTCATCTGGATGATCGCCATGGGGTAGCGGTCGGTAATGAACTTGTCGTACTGGTTGTTGTACCAGGACTGCCAGACTTCATTGAGCCGGCCGTTGTTCACGTAGAACCTGAACTTCGCCTTCTGCTCGGCTGCCGGTTTCAGAAGGCCTGCCCATTTCGCCGGAAACACTTTGGCCTTTCCACTCTTGGTGCCGAATTTGCCGTCGGTGTAGAGCATGTCGGTGCCGATCATCTTGTCGCCCTCGACCCGCTTGACGGGCAATTGCACCCCGTTGTTTCCGGCCTTGCGCAGCAGATCGTAGGTGACGAGGTGCCCGGTGTCGCCGCCCTGGCTGTCGATTTCACCCGATCCAGGCTGGCCGGCGCGACGGAAGCCGTCGTTGAACGCGTCTTCCTCGGTGGCCCATTCGAAGCCCTCGAAGCGTTTGGCCATTTTGACGTTGCCTTCCTTTTCGTACATCACCTTGATGGTGTTGGCGATGCGCGCGGCGATCAGGCAGTCAGGCAGCGCCTCGCCCGGCGGGTCGATGAATTTTTCGCTCAACCGCATGCGGCGCTCGCCGTTCATCGACGTCAGGTTCATCTCGCCAGACTGCGCGGCTGGGAACATGACATGCGCGGCCTCGGCGAGCATGGTCGGGTAGATGTTCATCATGCCGACGAACAACCCGCCTTTTTGCGTCGCGGCGTAGATGACGTCGACCATTTCCTGCGGTGTCGCGCCGCGCGCTTTGGCCATGGCGGCGCGCACGATCTGGCTGCGGCGGATCACGGCTTCACGCAGCGCCTGCGCGTTGTTGGTCGTCTGGAAGCTGTTGCACGCCCAGTAGGTCATCATCTTGCCCTTGCCGTTGATCAGGTAGTCGTCGACCTCGATCAGCTTGTCGTGCATGGGAATGGGGAAGTTGGCCGCGGGGTAACGCGACTTGGGCTCGGGATACGCAGGACGGCAATAGCCCTCCTGGTGGCCACCCATGCGCACCCAGCCGGTGCCGCGGCGGCCGACGTTGTGCGTGGCCACGACCACCGCGCCCATGGCCTGCTCGGTGACGTAGTTGTTGTTGCCCCAGATGATGCCTTTCTCGAAGGCGTGCATCACCCGTGGCAGCTTGCCCGGCGCCTTGGGTTTGTAGCTCCACTCCGCTGCCTGCTTGATCTGCGCCACCGGCAGGCCGGTGATGCGGCTGCATTCGTCGAGCGACATGCGGTTGGTCTTCACCGCCTGGTCGAAACCCTCGGTGTGCGCGGCGATGAACTCCTTGTCGATCCAGCCCTGATCGACGATGTGGGTGAGCAGGCCGTTCCACAGCGCACCGTCGGTGCCGGGGTTGATCGTCAGATGCAGCACCTGATCCTTCGCCAGGCTCTCGCTGATGGAAATCGACGGCGTGCGGCGCGGATCGACGAAGATGAACTTGCCCGCAGCCACCGGCTCGTCGGGGAACATTTTTTTCTTCTTGTCCAGTGTGGCGCCCTGCAGGTTGGGCAGCCAGTGCACGAGAAAGTAATTGGTCTGGTTTTCGTAGGGGTTGTTGCCGTTGGCCCAGATGACGTCGGCCAACTCGGCGTCTTCGTAGCTGTTGTTCAGCTCGAAAATGCCCATGTCACGGTTGCCGAAGCACTCGGAGTTGTAGGCCGGCCGGTTGTGGATGCGGCAGGTCGGCGTCTGGATCGCCGAAAACACCAGTTTGCCGGTGCCCCAGGTGTTCTCGAAGCCGCCGCCCGAGCCGCCGTGGTCGAACATGGCCACGGCAATGGCTTCTGGCCCCTCTTTGTCGAGGATTTTTTTCACCATGCCGCCGTAGATCTGCAGCGCATAGTCCCACGACGTGTCCAGCCACTCGCCGCCCTGGTAGATGCGCGGGTGCAGCAGCCGCTCGCGGGTGATGCCGTCGGCGTTGTAGAAGTAGGACGCCATCTTGCCGCCGCGCGTGGAGCTTTGCCCCTGATTGACCACGCACGCTTTGTCCGGCACGATCATCACCGCTTTGCGCTTACCGTTTTTGTCGGTGAGCACATTGGTCATCGCCGGGGTCATGATGGTGGCAAACGGCGGGAGCTGTTTGCGGAAGTCCAGCCCCAGCGCATTCTGGTTCGGTGCACGGCCGCCTTCGCGGTCGGCGTCCCAGGTGTAGGCGTGGTAGCCGCAGCCGACGATGCAGAACTGGCAGGTGAGGTTGGTCTTCTTGGCGTCGACCGGAGGCAGGGCGACGCGGTCTTTGAATTGGGTCATGATGTTCGTCTCCTCGATACGGTCACAGCACGTTGGCCTGGCGCCCGTAGATCAACCCGTTCACCGCCACGGCATGGACGGTGTCGGTTGCGGCGTCGTAGCTGAGCTGGATTTGCGGCAGGTCTTCGGTGGCCTGACCGCAGATCATCTGCCCGGACTTCTCCGGGTCGAACATGCTGTAGTGGCAGGGGCACTTGAAGCTGCGCGTCTTGGCGTCGTACATCAGCGGACAGCCCATGTGCGTGCACAGATTGCTGTAGGCGACGATGTCTCCATCCGGGCCCACTCCGCCCGCCACACGCCGGCCCATCTTGATCGCCACGCATGGGGAGTCGGCATCCGGGTAGTTGAATGCCACGGGCGTGTCGACCTTCATCGCCGCGGCTTTGCCGACCGCCGCTTTGGGATACGGCAGCACCGCCATGCCGGCAGCGGCGCGAATCGCCGCCTGGTCGTTGCCGGCGGCGACGGCGTGACCGACTGGCGTGACGGCCGCGCCCACGCCTGCTACGCTGGTTCCGGCCACTTTGAGAAAAATGCGACGCGATACTTGTTCAGCCATGATGTCTCCTCGGGGTTGTGAAACGCTTGATCGCAGACGTCAGGTGTGCAAGGCGCATGCCAGTCGACAGCGAAAACGAAACATCGTTTTATTTCAATTGCTTGCGTGCGGATTGCGGCGCCTGCCAGGCGCGGTGCGTTACGCCGGCGTAACGCAGCAGATCCATTCGCGTTTCGTTTTGGTAACGACAGGAGAAATGCCATGCAGCGTCGGCGTTTCGTTGCCCTAGCCGCGTGCAGCGCCTTGCCGCAAGCCTTCGGTCAATCCAGGCCGCGCACGGCCAGACCGCCGTTTCGCTTCGGCGTCACCGACGTCTTCCTGCACGACGGCGCCATCCACCTGCTGCAGCAGTTTTTGCAGGCGCAGCTCGGCCAGCCGGTGCAGATCCTGCAGAAAGCGAGCTATCAGGAGGCGCTCGAAGCGCTGCGCTCCGACGAAATGGAAGCGGCCTGGATCTGCGGCTTTCCTTATGTGATCGCCAAGGGCTTCGTGCGGCTGTGCGCGCAGCCGGGCTGGCACGGGCAGCCGTGGTACCGCAGCTACCTCATCACCTCGGCGCGGCGCACGCAGGCGCATTCGATTCGCGATCTGCGCGGCGACGTGTTCGCGTTCGACGACCCGCTGTCGAACTCTGGCTATCTGGTGCCGGTGGTCGCGTTGCGTGCGCTCGGCCAGACGCCGCAGAGTTTTTTTCGCGGCACGTTCTACACCTACTCTCTGCACAAGGTGGTCGAAGCAGTGGGCAGCGGGCTGGCCGATTCGGGCACGGTCGACGGCTATATCTGGGAGGTGCTCACCCAGCGCCAGTCGCAGGCTGCGCTCAAGACACGCATCGTCGCCAAGTCGCGGCGCTATGGGTTTCCGCCGGTGGTGACGCGCAAGAATCTCGACACCGCGCTGCACACCCGGCTGCAATACGCCCTGTTGTCGGCGAAGAACGATGCGCAGGGCCGCGCCTTGCTGCGCAGCCTCGATCTGCAGGATTTTTTGCCGCCACAGGACAGTTGGTTCGACGGCATCGCCGAACTCGCCGCCGTTCTCGACGGCACGCATGCGCCGCTCCCGCTGTCGGCGATCTACGAACCGGCATGAGCGCGCGCGAACGGCAGCCGGCGTGCAACGCGGGGCGCGCGGCCAGCGGGACGAAGCGATGAGCCCCTTGCCGACCGCCGGCGACGGACCCGTGGCCACGGTGTCGCCGACACCGGCAGCGCCCGCGCCAGCGCGACGCGGGCTACCCGGTGGGCTGTTGCTGCGCTTACCGCTGATCGCCGCCACGCTGGTCGCGCTGGCCGCGCTGCTGATGGCCGCGGGGCTCGGCCTGCTCACGCGGCAATACCTCATCGAAGACGTCGATGCCGGCGCGTTTCAGGCCGTGGCGGCGTGGAACAAGAGCCTGCCGACGCTGATCCAGCAGGACAATGTCTGGGCAGCGTACGAAGCGCTGACCTCGGTGACGGGCGACCAGATCACCTCGCCGCCGCACAGCGCGTCGCTGGCGGTGATCGTCGGCGCCAACGGGCTGGTCTTCGCCAGTTCCGACCCCAGATTGTTCCCCACGGCGCGGGCCCCGGTGTGGCAGCCGTTGTGGTCGCCGGGGTCGTTGCAGGTCAATTCGCCGCTGAGCGTGGCCAGCGCGCACCCCGGGCTGTCACCGCCGATCCAAAGCGGCAACTGGCGCATTTACGTCAGTGCATTGCGCGCCGAATCGGGCAGCGCAGTGGGTACGCTGGTCTATGCCGTCAGCGACGCGCTGTACCGCCAGCGCCTGCGGTCGATGACGTGGTGGATCGTCAGCATCACCTTGTTGGCGGTGGCCGTGTTTGCGCCCATCGTCTGGGTACTCACCCGCCGCATGCTCGCGCCGCTGGCGCAACTGCAGCACGCCATGGCCCGCAACGACGATGCCACCCGCCGTATCAGCGCCGAACTCTCCGCACGCTCCGATGAAGTCGGCCGGCTGGCCGCCGCATTCGGTCAGTTGCTCGAACAGGTCGACCACGCCCGGCACGCGGAAAAACTCGCCGCAGTCGGCGCCCTGGCCGCGGCCACAGCGCACGAAATCAACAACCCCTTGGGGGGCATGCTCAATGCGCTGCGCACGGCCAAACGCTTCGGCCAGTTCGACGATACCACCCGCCAAACCTTGGATCTGCTCGACCGCGGTCTGGAGCAATTGCGCAACACCGCGCAGGCTCTGCTGGCGCAAACCCGGCCGGATCAGCGCGACTTGACGGCGCAGGACTTTGCCGATCTGATCGAAATCCTCCAACCCTGCCAGCGCGAACGCAAGGTGCATTTGCACAGCCGGATCAACCTGCCGCCGGGGCCGGTTGCCGCCGCTGCCGGGCCTGTGCGCCAGGCCACGCTCAATATTTTGCTCAACGCCTGCCGCGCGGCGCTGCCGGGCTCCACGGTTGAACTCGATGTCGACCTGAACGATGACATCCTGCATGTGCAGGTGCGCAACCGCGGCGCCAGCCCCCCTGCGGCCGTGCTCGACGCGTCGGCGCCTACGCATTGGCCTGAAGGCGGTGGCCTAGGCTTGTGGGAAAGCCGCCGCCTGCTCGGTGACGTCGGTGGCACGCTTGCCCTGGCGCACGCCGGCGGCATCACCACGGCCAGCATCGACCTGCCGCTGCGCCACCCATGAGGCACAACTTGGATATACGATTGGCGTAGATCGCCCGGCAACGGACCGGCGCGGCCCCGAGGAGACAATATCGTGAACGATCCCACCGTCCTGCTCGTCGAGGACGACCCCATCATGGGCGAGTCGCTCCAGCAGCGCCTGCGACTGGAGCACTATGCCGTCGATTGGGTGCGCGACCTGCGCGCCGCGCACGACGCGCTGCAAACCCGCCTGTACCCGCTGGTGCTCAGCGACATCCGCCTGCCCGATGGCGACGGCGGCAGTCTGCTCGCCACCATGCTGCAACGCTACGGCGGCTGCTGCCCGCCGCTGGTTTTCATGACCGGTTTCGGCTCGGTCGAACAGGCCGTGAGGCTGGTGCGCGAAGGCGCCTGGGACTACATCCAGAAACCCTTCGACGTCGATGCGCTGATGCAGCGCATCGCCGAGTGGGTGCCGCCGCTGGCGTCGTCGGCGGAAGTCTGGTTCGGCGTCTCGCCTGCAGCGCAGGCGCTGGAGCGGCTGATCGACCGCGTCGCCGCCTTCGATCTGCCGGTGCTCATCCAGGGCGAATCGGGCAGCGGCAAGGAAGTCGTCGCCCGGCGGATCCACGCGCGCATGGCGCAGGCGGCCAACGCCAAGCTGCCGTTCGTCGCCATCAATTGCGCCGCCATCCACGACGGGCTGCTCGAATCCGAATTGTTCGGTCATGAAGCCGGCGCGTTCACCGGAGCCAACAAACGCCACCACGGCGTGTTCGAGCAGGCCGACGGCGGCGTGCTGTTCCTCGACGAAATCGGCGACATGCCGCTGTCGGTGCAAGCCAAATTGCTGCGCGTGCTGCAGGACGGCCAAGTGCGGCGCCTGGGCAGCGAAAAAGACGTGCACGTCACCGTGCGTCTGATTTGCGCCACGCACAAGCCGTTGGACGCCATGGTCGATGCCGGCGGCTTCCGCCAAGATCTGCTGTTTCGCATCAGCGGCGTACCCATTCACCTGCCGCCGTTGCGCGAACGGCCCGACGATCTGGCGTGGCTGGCGCACCGCCGGGTGCAGGAACTCAACGCTCGCACCGGACGCGGCAAACGTCTGGACCCGCGCTTTGTCTCCTGGGCCAAGCTTCAGCCCTGGGAGGGCAACGTACGCGAACTGTTTGCCACCCTCGACCGCGCGTATCACTTCGCGCCAGACTGCTGGGTGCGCTGGGAGCACTCCGGCCTGCCTTGTTCCATCGATCACGCCACGCCCGCGGCCGCTCGAAACACACTGACGCCGCTGGGCGACTATTTGGCGCGGGCCGAGCGCGACTATCTTGCGCAGGCGGTGAGTGCGCGCGGCGGCAAGATGAGCGAGACTGCGGAAGTACTGGGCATCAGCCGCAAAACGCTGTGGGAAAAGCTCAAGCGTCACAACATCGCGCTTTGAGCCGCAGCCCCGATGCGGGTGCACGCATGCGCCGTCCGCCCCGGCATGCGCCAGCCGCACCTTGCGTGCTTGGCTCTATGCTGCACTGCGATACCGGCAGGCGTGCGCTGTAGGACAATACGCCTTCGACCTTTTCGCAGTCCCTTTCGCATGCGGCTCGCGCTCGAACACATCAGCAAGTCTTATCCCGGCGTCAAAGCCAATGACGACATCAGCCTGACGGTGCGTGCGGGTGAAATCCACGCCGTGCTGGGTGAAAACGGCGCGGGCAAATCGACGCTGATGAAAATCATCTACGGCGCGGTGCAGCCCGATGCGGGGCAGATCGTCTGGGATGGCGAACCGGTGCGGCTGAAAAACCCCGGTATGGCGCGCGCTCTGGGCATCGCGATGGTGTTCCAGCATTTTTCCCTGTTCGACACCTTGACCGTCGCGGAAAACGTCTGGCTCGGCCTGAGCCGGAGTATGCCGCTGGCCGAGGTCGAATCGCGCATCGGCAGCATGGCAGCGCGCTACGGACTGGACTGCGCGCCGCGCCGACCGGTGCATACGCTGTCGGTCGGCGAACGTCAGCGGGTGGAAATCATTCGCTGCCTGCTGGCCAATCCCAAGCTGCTCATCCTCGACGAGCCGACTTCCGTGCTCACGCCACAGGCCGTCGAGCAGTTGTTCGTCGTGCTGCGTCAGCTTGCCGCCGAAGGCTGCAGCATTCTGTACATCAGCCACAAACTCGACGAAATCCGCACGCTGTGCCACCGCTGCACCGTGCTGCGCGGCGGGCGGGTGAGCGGGCAGGTCGACCCGGCGCTGCAAACCGAGTCCAGCCTGTCGCGGCTGATGATCGGCGCCGACCCGCCGCAGTTGCAGCATCGTCCCGTCCAGACGGGCGAGGTGCTGTTGCAGGTGCAGGCGCTGGACCTCCCCGGCGACGGCGAATTCGGCGTTGCGCTGCAGCAGGTGAGCCTGCACGTCAGGGCAGGGGAGATCCTCGGCATTGCCGGGGTGTCGGGCAACGGCCAGCAGGAATTGCTCGCCGTGTTGTCGGGCGAGGACCGGCGCGTGCCGCCGCAGGCGGTTCGGTTGGGCGGACAGGTCATCGGCGCGCTCGGCCCGGCGCAGCGGCGGCAACGCGGTTTGCGCGTCATTCCGGAGGAGCGGCTGGGACGGGCGACGGTGCCGTCGCTGTCGCTGCAGCACAACATGCTGCTGACGGCACCACGCGCCGAAGTCAGCGTCGCCGGATGGGTGCGCATGCGCGCTCTGCGCGAACAGGCGCAGGCGGTGATCCGCCGCTTTGGCGTCAAGGCCGGTGGGCCGCAGGCACTGGCGCGCAGTCTGTCGGGGGGTAATTTGCAAAAATTCATCGTCGGGCGCGAAATTCTCGGCCGACCGCATGTGCTCGTCGTGGCGCAGCCGACATGGGGAGTGGATGTCGGCGCGGCCGCGCAAATCCGCGCCGAACTGCTCGCGCTGCGCGACGCCGGATGCGCGGTGCTGGTCATTTCGGAAGACCTGGACGAGCTGTTCGACCTGGCCGACCGGCTGCAGGTCATCGCCCGCGGCAGGCTCTCGCCCAGCATCGCCCGCACTGAAGCCACGGTCGAGCAGATCGGCGTGTGGATGAGTGGCTTGTGGCCACGGCCCGGTGAGGTCGTATCCCGGCAGGAGGCGCCCAGCGATGTTGCGGCTTGAACCCCGAGCAGCGCCATCGCGGCTGATGGTGTGGCTGTCGCCGCTGCTGGCGCTGGGCATCACCGTGGCCTTTGGCATCGGCATTTTTCTCGCCATGGGCAAGAATCCATGGCAGGGTCTGAGCATGTTTTTCTGGGAGCCGGTGAAAAGCGCCTACAACCTGTCGGAGCTGGCGCTCAAGGCTACACCGCTGATTCTCATCGGCTTGGGCCTGGCGGCGTGTTACCGCAGCAATGTCTGGAACATCGGGGCCGAAGGCCAGTACATCGTCGGTGCGATTTGCGGCGGCGGTGTGGCGCTGCTGGCGGGGGAGCAGACTTCGCATGCCATCGTCTTGCCGATCCTGCTCGCCGGTGTGCTCGGCGGCATGGCGTGGGCGGCGCTGGTGGCGCTGCTGCGCGATTGGTTCAACGCCAACGAAATCCTCGTCAGCCTGATGCTGGTGTATGTGGCGCAATACCTGCTCGACGACCTGGTCTACGGTCCGTGGAAAGATCCAGAGGGTTACAACTTTCCGCAAACCAGGTTGTTCGCCGATCCCGCGCTGCTCGGCCATCTGGTCGAGGGCACACGGCTGAACTGGGGCTTTCCGCTGGCACTGCTTGCCGTGGCACTGGTCTGGGTGTTTCTGTTTCGCAGCGTGCGCGGTTTCGCGTTGCAGGTCGGCGGCCTGGCGCCCGGTGCGGCGCGCTACGCCGGGTTTTCCGCGCGCCAGTCGCTGTGGACGGTGCTGCTGCTGTCGGGCGGATTTGCCGGGCTGGCCGGAGCGCTCGACGCCATCGGCCCGTTGCAGCAGCTCACCCCGCAAGTGTCTCAGGGCTACGGTTTCGCCGCCATCATCGTTGCCTTCGTCGGCCGGCTCAATCCGGTGGGGGTGGTGCTGTCCGCGGTGCTGATGGCGATGTTTTACATCGGCGGCGAACTGGCGCAGTCGCGCCTGGGGCTGCCCAACGCCATGACCGGGGTGTTTCAGGGCCTGCTGCTGTTTTCACTGCTGGCTTGCGATACGCTGATCGCCCACCGCGTGCGTCTGGCGCGGTGACGCAGGAGTTGTCGACATGGACATGACGGCCTCGCTCATCGCCACCACGCTCAGCGCCGGCACGCCGCTGGCGCTGGCCGCGCTGGGTCTGCTGATCAACGAAAAATCCGGCGTGGTCAATCTCGGCGCGGAGGGCATGATGCTCATGGCCGCGGTCGTCGGTTTCGCCGTGGCACTGTCCACCGGCAACCAGTGGCTGGCGTTTGCCGCCGGGGCGGTGACCGCGGCGTTGCTGGCCGGCGCCCTGGGGGTGCTGGTGATCTGGTTGAACACCAACCAGTACGCCACCGGGCTGGCGCTGACGCTGTTCGGCGCGGGCTTGTCGGCGTTCATCGGCATCGACTATGTCGGCAAGACGCTGCCCAATTTCACTGCCTGGAACATCCCCGGGCTGAGTCAGTTGCCGTTTTTCGGTCCGGCATTGTTCCGCCACCACCTCATGGTATATCTGACCATCGTGCTCGCCTTTGGTCTGGTGTGGTTTTTCGATCGCACCCGCGCGGGTCTGGTGCTGCGCGCGGTGGGCGAATCCCCCGAATCGGCGCACGCGCTGGGCTACCCGGTACGCCGCATCCGCCTGCTGGCGCTGATGGCCGGTGGAGCGTTGGTCGGTGTCGCCGGAGCGTATCTGTCGGTGATCTACACCCCGCTGTGGGTACAGGGCATGACGGCAGGCCGTGGCTGGATCGCGCTGGCGCTGACCACGTTTGCCACCTGGCGGCCGGCGCGCGTGCTGCTGGGGGCCTATTTGTTCGGCGGCGTGACCATGCTGCAATTCTTTTTTCAGGGCAGCGGCGTGCAGGTACCGGCGCAGCTGCTGTCGATGCTGCCCTATGTCGCCACCATCGTCGTGCTGGCGCTGATGTCGCGCAATCCGCAGTGGATCCGGCTGCACATGCCGACGTCGATCGGCAAGCCGTTCACCCCGGAAAGTTGAACTGTGCCGAGGTGGGCACGGTTCTTGTATGCAAAAACCGATTCCATTTTTGACGGAGGATTCCATGTTTGACCGTTTGCTCAAAAAACCATTGGCCGCGCTGGTCGCTGCGGCCGCTCTGGCTGGCCTGGCGCCAGCCGCGGCAGTCGCCGCAGAGCCGCTGAAGGTGGGTTTCGTCTACATCGGCCCGGTGGGCGACGCCGGCTGGACCTACGCGCACGATCTGGCGCGCAAGGCGCTACAGGCCAAGTTCGGCGACAAAATCAAAACGCAGTACGTGGAAAACGTGCCCGAAGGCCCGGATGCGGCACGGGTCATCCGCGATCTGGCGCAGCAGGGCGACGGACTGATTTTCACCACCAGCTTCGGCTACATGGAGCCGACGCTCAAAATCGCCCGTGACTATCCGAATGTCAAGTTCGAGCACGCCACGGGTTACAAGACGGCGAAAAATGTCGGCACCTACGACGCCCGAACCTACGAAGGCGCGTACCTGGCCGGGGTGATCGCCGGTGGCATGACCAAGACCAATGTGCTCGGCGTGGTCGGCTCGGTGCCGATTCCCGAGGTGCTGCGCAACATCGATTCGTTCACGCTCGGCGCGCAGTCGGTCAACCCGAAAATCGTCACCAAAGTGGTGTGGGTGAACAAGTGGTTCGATCCGCCGAAGGAAACCGAGGCGGCGACGTCGCTGGTCAACCAGGGCGCGGATGTGCTGTTCCAGAACACCGATTCCCCCGCCGTGCTGCAAACGGCGGAAAAACTCGGCAAATACGGCTTTGGTTGGGACAGCAATATGCGCAAGTTCGGCGGCAAGGCGCACCTGGCGTCGGCCACGATCAACTGGGCGCCGCTGTATGAAATGCTCACGTCGCAAGTCCTGTCGGGGACGTGGAAGCCGGCGCAATACTGGTGGGGGATGAAGCATGACACCATCGAGCTGCAGGACATCAGCCCGGCGGTGCCGCCGGCGCTGAAAAAAATCGTGCTCGAACGCGAGGCCGGGCTGAAAAACGGCACGCTCGACATCTGGAAGGGCCCGATCGTCGATCAGTCGGGCAAGACCGTGCTGCCTGCCGGCAAGGTGGCCGATGACGCCTTCCTCCACGGCATCACCTTCTACGTCAAGGGCGTCGAAGGCCAGGTGCCGGGGCGTTGAGCATGGCTGGTGGGTGCAGCGCGCAGCGCAGCGAGATCGTGCACACCCGGGCCTGGGTGGACCGGGTGGTCATCGGCCTGAACCTGTGCCCGTTTGCCAAGGCGCCGCAGGTCAAAGGGCGCATCCGCTACGCCCTGACCGACGCGGCCACACCGCAGGCGTTGCTGGCTGATCTGGTCGGAGAACTCGCGCTGTTGGCGCGCACGCCAGCCGACGAGGTGGAAACGACGTTGCTGATCCACCCGCGGGTGTTGACCGACTTTACCGACTACAACGCCTTTCTCGACACCGCCGAGGCGGCGGTGACGGCGCTGCAGCTCGACGGCGTGGTGCAGATCGCCAGCTTCCATCCACAATACCGCTTCGCCGATACCGCGGCCGACGACGTGACCAACGCCACCAATCGTTCGCCGTATCCGATGTTGCACCTCATCCGCGAGGAGAGCATCGACCGCGCGGTTGCGGCGTTTCCCCAGGCGGAAACCATCTACCGCGCCAATATGGCCACGCTGCGCCGGCTCGGCCCGCAGGCGGTGGCTGCGCTGCTGGCCAGCTGCCGCTGATCCGCCGCTCTTGGCGCGGTCACACCGGTCGGGCACAATCGAAGACTTCATAGCCTCGTTTTGCTTGCCATGGCCAGCGAAGACCGCCCCACGCCGCCCAGTCCCGCACCCGGCGGGACTGGCAAACCCAAACTCGACCCCAAAGCGCAAATCCATCTCGGATACTGGCTGCTTGCCATTACTTTGCTGTTCCTGGTGCAGAGTCTGTGGACGTCTTACAGCAATGTGCAGACGGTGCCGTACAGCGAGTTCCAGACCTACCTCAAAGACGGGCGGATCAAGGAAGTGGTCATCGGCGAGCAGACCATCACCGGGACGCTCAAAACCCCCGAGGCCAACGGCAAATCGGTGATCGTTGCCGTGCGTGTGGAGCCGCAGTTGGCCAGTGAACTGCAGCGCTATGGCGTGACGTATTCGCAGCAGTACACCAACACCTGGCTGTCGGACATCCTGTCCTGGGTGCTACCCGCGCTGGTGTTCGTCGGCGTGTGGTTTTTTCTGGTGCGCAAGTTTGCCGACAAGGCCGGCGGCATGGGCATGGGCGGGTTCATGTCGATCGGCAAAAGCCGCGCCAAGGTGTACATGGAGGCGCGTACCGGGGTGACGTTCGCCGACGTCGCCGGGGTGGACGAAGCCAAGGCCGAGCTGGAGGAAGTCGTCGATTTCCTCAAAAATCCGCAGGAGCACAGCCGCCTGGGCGCGCGCCCGCCCAAAGGCGTGCTGTTGGTGGGCCCTCCCGGGGTGGGCAAGACGCTGCTGGCGCGTGCCGTCGCCGGTGAGGCCGGGGTACCGTTTTTTTCCATCAGCGGCTCGGAGTTCGTCGAAATGTTCGTCGGCGTCGGCGCGGCGCGGGTGCGCGACCTGTTCGAGCAGGCGCGGGAGAAAGCGCCAGCGATCATTTTCATCGACGAGCTCGACGCCCTGGGGCGGGCGCGCGCTGCCGCGCCCTTTGGCGGCGGGCTGGACGAAAAAGAGCAGACGCTCAACCAGTTGCTTGTCGAGCTCGACGGTTTCGACTCCAGCTCGTCGATCGTCATTCTCGCCGCGACCAACCGCCCCGAAATCCTCGATCCGGCGCTGCTGCGCGCCGGCCGCTTCGACCGGCAGGTGCTGGTGGAGCGCCCGGACAAAATCGGCCGCATCCAGATTCTGAAGGTGCACGTGCGCAAAATCCACCTCGACCCGGCGGTCGATCTGGAGGAGGTCGCGGCGCTCACTCCGGGTTTTTCCGGTGCCGACCTGGCCAACCTGGTGAACGAGGCAGCGCTGCTGGCCACGCGCGAAAACGCGCAGACGGTCACGCTGTCGCATTTCACCCGGGCGGTCGAGCGCATCGTCGCCGGGCTGGAAAAAAAGAACCGCCTGCTCAACCCGAAAGAGCGCGAGATCGTCGCGCATCACGAAATGGGTCACACCATCGTCGCCATGAGCCTGCCCGGCACGGACGTGGTGCACAAGGTGTCGATCATCCCACGTGGCATCGGTTCGCTGGGCTACACCATCCAGCGCCCGACGGAAGACCGCTACCTCATGACCCGCGAGGAACTGCAGAACAAAATGGCCGTGCTCATGGGCGGTCGCGCGGCGGAACATTTGGTGTATGGCCACTGGTCCACCGGCGCGGCCGATGATCTGGCCAAAGTCACCGACATCGCCCGCAGCATGGTGATGCGTTACGGCATGGTCGAAAAGCTTGGCGGCGTCAGCCTGGAGGAGACGCAGCAATCCGTGCTCGGCACGCCGGGGCTGCCGCACGAACGCGATTACAGCGAGCAGACCGCGCGCGAAATCGATTGCGCCGTGCGTGATCTGGTGAACGAGGCGTTCAACCGCGCGCAGGACATCCTGCAGCAAAAGCGCGCCATCCTGGAAGAGGGCGCGCGGCAACTGCTGGAAAAGGAAACCCTCAGCGAAGACGAGCTCAAAGCACTGCTGGCCTCGCCGCAGACCGCTGCAACGGGTTGATGCACCGCCGCCCCGGCTCAGGCGGGTTTGGAGTGCAGGCGCGGACGAGCGGCGGCGGGTCGCTCGTCGCGTTCCAGACCCAGACCGGCGGGGTTGATGTCTGGCGTGCGCCCGAGCAGCAGGTCGCTGACCAGACGGCCGGAACCGCAGGCCATGGTCCAGCCCAGCGTGCCATGCCCGGTGTTGAGAAACAGATTGGCGTAGCGCGTGCCGCCGACGATGGGGGTGCCGTCGGGCGTCATCGGCCGCAGTCCGGTCCAGAACGTGGCCGCGGCCAGATCACCGCCGGGGAACAAATCGCGCGTGACCATTTCCAGCGTCTGCCGGCGCCGCGGGTCCAGCCGCAGGTCGAATCCAGCCAGCTCGGCCATGCCGCCGACGCGGATGCGCTGGTCGAAACGGGTCAGGGCGATTTTGTAGGTTTCGTCGAGCACGGTGGAGCGCGGCGCCCGAGCTTCATCGACGAGGGGGATGGTCAGCGAATAGCCCTTGACCGGATACACCGGCAACTCCAGACCGAGCGGCAGCAGCATGCCCCGGCTGTAGCTGCCCAGCGCGAGCACGTAGCGGTCGGCGGTCAGCGTCTGCCCGCCTGCGCGCACACCGGTGATGCGCGAGCCATCGGTGAGCAGCCCCTCGATGGCCTGACCGAAGCGAAACTCCACGCCAAGCGCGCGAGCCCTGTCTGCCAGCCGGGTGGTGAACAGGAAACAGTCGCCGGTTTCGTCATGGGGCAGGCGCAGGCCGCCGGCGAGGCGGTCGCGCGCCTGTGCCAGCGCGGGTTCATACAGCGCGAGCTGGTCGCGGTCGAGCACCTGGTAGGGCACGCCGCATTCTTCGAGCACGCGCACGTCGCGCTGCACCGCGTCGAGCTGCGCCTGGGTGCGGAAAATCTGCAGCGTGCCGCCGGTGCGTTGCTCGTAGTCGATGCCGGTCTGTTGCCGCAGCGCCTGCAGTCGCGCGCGGCTGTACTCGGCCAGCCGCATCATGCGTTCCTTGTTGACGGCGTAGCGGCCGGCCGTGCAGTTGCGCAGCATCTGCGCCATCCAGCGGATCTGCCACAGGCTGCCGTCGAAGCGGATGGCCAGCGGTGCGTGGCGCTGGAACATCCATTTCAGCGCTTTGAAGGGAATGCCCGGCGCTGCCCAGGGCGTGGAATAGCCGGGCGAAATCTGCCCGGCATTGGCGAAGCTGGTCTCCATGCCGCAGGCGCTTTGCCGGTCGAGCACCGTGACCTGCACGCCCGATGTGGCGAGCTCAAAAGCCGTGGTCGTGCCGATCACCCCGGCGCCCAGAACGATGACTTTCATTCTCCGGCCTCTTCGTAGAACAAAGGGAATGAGGGAAATGTAGCTGGCATGACGGGATGAATTTCCTCGTTTTTTGCCAGAATTTCAGCGAAAATCCCTGTCAACGAACCCTGAGTCGCCTGTCTGCCATGTACGAACTCGACCGCATCGACCGCCGCATCCTCGACATCCTGCAGCGCGAAGGACGCATCGCCATGACCGAACTGGCCAGTCAGGTGGGTCTGTCGGCTTCGCCGTGCACCGAGCGCGTGCGGCGCATGGAGCGTGCCGGGGTGATCACCGGCTACGCCGCACGTGTCAACCCCGAGGCGCTGGGCAAGACGCTGCTGGTGTTCGTCGCCATCAAGCTCGCTTCCAAGTCGGGCGACGTGTTCGACCGCGTGCGCGACGAGCTGCTGCACATGCCCGAGGTCATGGAGTGCCATTTGGTGTCGGGCGATTTCGACTACCTGGTCAAATTCCGCCTGCACGGGATGAAGGAATATCGCCATCTGCTCGGCAACATCCTCAAGCGTCTGCCGGTGCCGGCGGAGTCGCACAGTTATGTGGTGATGGAAGACATCAAGGAAAGCCTGTACCTGCCCACCACGCGATGACCGGTTTTGCCCGTCGGCACGCGAGGAGCGGCCGTGCGCCGTATGCTGCCGTCGTCTTCACACCCCGCGTGTCCTGCCTCCTGCCATGACTGCCGATCTGCTTGCCCGCCGCTCCCGCCAGTTCAAGCCTCTGCGCGGAGTGCGGGTGACCACTCTGGCGCTGAATCTGCCCGGCCCGGTGGCCGCGGCCCGGTTGCGTGCGCTTGGTGCCGAAGTCGTGAAAATCGAACCTCCCGGTGGCGACCCGATGCAGCAGCTGTCGCCAGCGCTGTACCGGGCGATGCATCGCGGGGTGAAAGTCCAGACGCTCGACCTGAAAACCGCCGCTGGGCAGGCGGCGCTCGATGCCCGGCTGCACGACAGCGATCTTCTGTTCACCGCGTTCCGCCCGGCGGCGCTCAAGCGTCTCGGGCTGGAGCGGCGGGGGCTGGCGGCCCGCCACCCGCAACTGAGCAGCGTGCGCATCGTGGGCTACCCCGGCAGGCAGGCTCACCTCGCCGGGCACGATCTGACGTTTCAGGCCGAGGCCGGGCTGATCGACACGGCGCAGCTGCCCAGCACCCTGCTGGCCGACATGACCGGCGCGCTGCTCGCCGTGGAGGCCGCGCTGGCGGCATTGCTGCAATCGCGCCAGCAGGGGCGGGGAGTCTGGCTCGACGTGGCATTGTCCGAGGCCGCACGGTTCGCCGCCGTGCCGCGCCGGCTGGGAATCACCGCGCCCGGCCAGATGCTCGGCGGCGCGCTGCCGGCTTACGGCGTGTACCGCTGTGCTGACGGTCTGGTGGCCATCGCCGCGCTGGAACCGCATTTCGCGCAAAAGTTGCAGCAGGCCGCGCAGGGCGGCACGCGGCGGCAGATCGCCCACTGGTGCCGGCAGCACACGGCGGCACAGCTCATGGCGCTGGCGCAGCAGCGCGACTTGCCCCTCTGGGCGTGGGCGACGTGAGCGCGGCGAGCGACGCGGCGGGCGAGCTCACTGCGCCGATGCGCGCGGTGCTGCAGGGCATCGCGCGCGCCGGCAGGCCGCCGTTGCACAGCCTCAGCCCCGAGCAGGCGCGCGCCGCCTACGACCGGATGGCGCAGGTGCTCGATTTTTCGCCGGCACCGCTGCCGCTGTGCGAAGACCTCGACTGTCCGGGCCGCGATGGCAGCCGGCTCCCGCTGCGGCGGTACGGCGCGCGTGCGGCCGACTGGCAGGCGCCGCAGCCCGCGCTGCTGTACCTGCATGGTGGCGGCTTTGTCGTCGGCAGCGTGCGCACCCACGACGCCCTGTGCCGCGAACTGGCGCGGCGCTCGGGCTGGATGGTGTGGTCGCTGGACTACCGCCTTGCACCGCAGTACCGCTTTCCCACGGCGTTCAACGATGCCTGGGACGCGCTGCAGTGGCTGGCGGCTCATGGTGCGCTGTTCGGCGTGGATACCAACCGTCTGGCCATCGGCGGTGACAGCGCCGGCGGCACGCTGGCCGCTGCCTGCGCCCTGGCCGCGCGGGATGCCGGCTTGCCGCTGGCGCTGCAACTGCTGTTCTACCCCGGCATGGGCTGCGGCCACGACACCGTGTCGCAGCAGCGCTATGCCAGCGGATTTTTGCTCGACCGCGCGCAGATCGACTGGTTTTTCGCGCTGTACCTGCGCAGCCCCGACGATTGCACCGACTGGCGGTTTGCGCCGCAGCACGCCGCCAGCCACCACGGGCTGGCGCCGGCATGGCTGGCAGTGGCCGGATGCGACCCGCTGCGCGACGAAGCGCTGGCTTACGCCGCACTGTTGCGCCGCGCGGGTGTTGCGACGCAGGCCACGCTGTGGCCGGGAGTGACGCACGACTTCGTCAAGATGAGCCGGGCGCTGCCCGAGGCGACGCAGGCCGTGGAGTCGGCGGCGCAGGCCTTGCGCGCCGCCGCGGCTCAGTCCGGCGCCGAAAGCGCGTAGGGCAGGGTGCCGAGTTCGAGCGCCGGGCCGGCTGCCCCCTGCAGGTGCAGGCCGGTGGGCTGGGCGAGGGCGATTTTGATTTCGGCCAGGGCCCACCAGCGCCCGCTGGCGTCTGCTGCGGCGTTGACCACCAGACCGCAGGGTTGCTGCGCGTCGGCTTCGTGGAACACTTCCTGTCCAGGCTGCATCGGCGCAGCGCAGGACACCAGGTACATGCGGCGCTTGAGCGTGCCGCGATACTGGCTGCGTGCCACCACTTCCTGCCCGGGATAACAGCCTTTTTTGAAACTGACCCCGCCGATCAGCTCGAAATTGATCATCTGCGGCACGAAGGCCTGTTGCGTCGCCGCGGTGATGTGCGGCAACCCGGCGCGGATGTCCTGCAGCGCCCATTGCGCCGGGGTGAGTGCCGGCAGCGCGGCGACGTCGCGGTGCAACGCCATCTGCGCCGCGTCTGCGCTGGCGGTGAGTAGCAGGCAGCGCACCGAGGAGTCGGCCTGCGGCAGGCGCAGCAGCAGGGCGCCGCCGGCCAGTCGTCGCACGCTCCACGGCTGCGGCGGAGGCGCCCAACGCGGATCGAATGCCGCTGCGTCGCTGCCGAGCAGGCCCTGACGCTGCCAGTCTGCCGTGGCGTCTTCGAGGGTGCACTGCAGCCGCAACACGAACATGCGCAACCGCTGCAGCGTCTGCGCCGCGATCGACGCATCGAGCAGCAGCAGACTGTGCTGCGCATCCTCACGCAGCGCGATGACGTCGGCCAACATGCGCCCCTGCGGGTTGAGCAGGGCCGCGAGTCGCGCCTGGTCGTCCGGCCAGTGGCGGAAATCCTGCGTGAGCTGGGCGTGGAGCAAGTCCACGCCCTGCGGCCCGCTGATGCGCAGCACACTCAGGGAATCGAGGGAACAGGACGACAAAGTCATGGCGGTTGACGGCGTTGACCCCCATGAGTGAGGGGCTCGGCTAGTATAGAAAGATTGACCACGACACGCGCGCAGCCGGGGCGGCCCGGCTGCGGCGCGTTTTTCTTCCTGCTCCGACGTGCGCCTGTTGCGAAATCTGTTGTTGCTCGGACTGCTCCTTCTGGCGTTGGCCGGCGCTGGCTTCGCCTGGTGGGCCAACGCACCGATCGCCCTGCGTGAAAGCCCGCTGGATTTTTCCGTGCGCCCCGGCAGCTCGGCGCTGTCGGCAGCGCGGCAGATCCGCGAGCAGGGTGCGCAGCTGCAACCGCGTTTGTTTTACTGGCTTGCACGCCTCAGTGGCCGAGGCAGCGAACTCAAGGCCGGCAGCTATGAAATCACCCAGGGCATGACGCCGTGGCGGCTGCTCGAACGCATGGCGCGTGGTGATCAGACGCTGCTGGCCGTCACCATTCCCGAAGGCTGGACGTTCGCGCAGATGATGCAGGCACTGAACACCGCGCCCGGGCTGGATCACGACGTCGCCGGGCTGACTGCGCAGCAACTCATGCAGCGTCTGGGTGCGCCCGCCGGCACTGCGCCCGAAGGGCAGTTTTTCCCCGACACGTATCTGTACGCGCGCAATTCGTCCGAGTTCGACATCCTCCGCCGGGCCTATCAGGCGATGCAAAAGCGCCTGGCTGCCGCCTGGGCGCAGCGTGCCCCCGATCTGCCGCTGAAATCGCCGCAGCAAGCGTTGATCCTGGCGTCGATGATCGAAAAAGAAACCGGCGACCCGCACGACCGCGACAAAATCGCCGCGGTGTTCATCAACCGCCTGCGCGCCGACATGCCGCTGCAAAGCGATCCCACCGTGATCTACGGCATGGGCGCGCAATATCAGGGCAGGCTGAGCAAACGCGACCTGCAAACCCTCACGCCCTACAACACCTACGTCATCAATGGTCTGCCGCCGACACCGATCGCGCTGCCAGGGGAGGCGGCGCTGCAGGCGGCGCTGCACCCGGCACCGATCAAGGCCCTGTACTTCGTCGCCCGCGGCGATGGCAGCAGTCAGTTTTCCGACACATTGGCGCAGCACAACGCCGCAGTCGCCCGCTACATTCTCAAAACTCCATGAGTGCACTCAATCCTTATCGCCCTGGTTTGTTCGTTGCGTTCGAGGGGATCGATGGCGCGGGAAAATCCACCCAGTTGCAGGCGGTGTCTGATTTTTTGCAGGCTGCAGGCCGCAAGGTTCTGTGCACGCGCGAGCCGGGCGGCACGCCGATAGGGGAGAAAATCCGCGAACTGTTGCTGCACGAGCCGATGCGCGCGGCCACCGAGGCGCTGCTGATGTTCGCCGCGCGCCAGGAACATGTGTTGCAGGTGATCGAGCCGGCGCTGCTGCAGGGCACCGACGTGGTGTGCGACCGCTTTACTGCCGCAACGCTGGCCTACCAGGGTGGCGGTAAAGGCATTCCGACGGAACGGCTGCAGGCGTTGGCGCGCTGGGTGCATCCCGGCCTCTGCCCGGACTACATCATTCTGCTCGACGTGCCGCCCGAAGTCGCCGCGCAGCGCTTGGCACAGTCCCGCCAGCGCGACCGCTTCGAGCTGCAAAGCGTCGAGTTCTTCGACCGCGTCCGGACGCATTATTTGCAGCAGGCCAAGGCCGCGCCCGACCAATGGCTGGTGGCCGACGGCACACAACCGCCGGAAGTCGTCCAGGAGAACATCATCCAACACTTGAAAAAAGTTCTTCAGCGTTTTGATTCACAATGAATCTGGCTTGGCTGATCCATGCCCCCGGCGGCTACGGCAAATGGCAGGCGCTCGTCCAGGCAGCCACCGCGCTGCTGTGTGAGGCGCCGCTGGCGCAGCCGGCGGCTCCAGGCAGCGCCGTAGCGCGCCTGCCGGCTGCGCTGCGCCGGTCCGCGGCCTGCGGCCGCTGTGCCAGTTGCGCGTTGATGGCTGCTGGCACACACCCGGATTTCGCCGCGGTCGTGCCGCAGGCGCTTTGGCCGGTGCTCGGTCTGAACCAGGGTGGGGAAGACGACGCGGCGGGGGACGCCGGCAAAAGCGCCAGCCAGGACATCCGCATCGAGCAGATCCGCCGTCTCAACGACTGGGCGGTGAACACCAGCCATCGCGGCCGCGCCAAGGTGGCGCTGATCTACCCGGCCGACGCGCTCAACCCGGCGGCAGCCAACGCCCTGCTCAAGACCCTCGAAGAACCACCGCCGGGCGTGCAGTTTTTGCTCGCCGCGCACCGGCTGGACGCGCTGCTGCCGACCATCCGCAGCCGCTGCCGCCACGCGGCCATGCCGCGGCCCGGAGCGGACGAAGCGCGCCGGCAACTCGGCGGCAGCGGACAGATCGATGCGGTGCGTGCCTGGTGCCAAGACGCGGTGTACCAGCCCGACCCGGCATTGGGGCTGGAATGGGTCATGAGCCTGGTCGACGGCGCGGCGCGCAATGCCTCGGCGGTGGTGCTGTCGACGGCCTTGCCAGCGCCTGCGGACCCTGCCACCGGGGTGACGGCGCTGCTCAAACTGTGCAGCGATCTGCAGCGGGTGCAGGCCGGCGCGCCGGCGCTGTACCTGCCGCAGCGTGCCGACACCCTGACGAGCCTTGCCCGGCGCATCGCTCCTGAGGCGCTGAACGGGTTGCTACAGCGACTGCTGGCGCGGCAACGTCTGGCCGGGTTTGCGCTGCATCAGGCACTGGCCGGCGATGTGCTGCGACTAGAATTCGCCCAGCTTTTTTCTTCCCCGGGAGGAAACGACGGATTGTCCGAAGTGGCCTCCATCCCCGTCAGACGCGGACTGGACGCAGGCCGTTTTCGGGGGCATTCAGGAGATTGATCATGGTCACCACTCCGCCCTTACGCCCGACGGCGGCCGCCAGCAGCAAACCCCGCGTGCTGCAACTGGCCATCAAGGAAAAACCGGCGCTGTATGCGTCGTACATTCCCTTTTTTCCCGAAGGCGGGGTCTTCGTGCCGACGCCGCACGAATACCGGCTGGGGGAGGGGGTCTATCTGCTGCTGACCATCGTCGACGATCCGCAGCGTTACCCCATCGAGGGCAAGGTCGCTTGGATCAACCCGGCCAACGCCGCCAACCACCGCCCGCAAGGCATCGGCGTGCGCTTTCCTGCCGATGACAAGGCGCGACAACTCAAGGTGAAGATCGAGGAAGTGCTGGGGGCGGCCGAAGCCAGCGGCAAGCCGACCAGCACCATCTGATCGCCCCATGCTCACCGATTCGCACTGTCATCTGGCCTATCCGGGCCTGCACGAGCGGCTTGACGAGGTGCTACAGCACATGCGGCAGGCGGGGGTCAACCGCGCCCTCAACATCTGCACCACGCTGGAAGAATTCGACGCCGTGTACGCCATCGCGCAGCGCTACCCCGAGGTCTGGGCCACGGTCGGCGTGCACCCGGACAACGAAGGCGTGCGTGAGCCCACGCTCGACGACCTCACCCGGCGCGCCATGCTGCCGCGGGTCATTGGCATTGGTGAAACCGGACTGGACTACTTTCGCCTCGGCGAGCGCACCGTCGCTGACCTGGAGTGGCAGCGCGAGCGCTTCCGCGTGCACATCCGCGCCGCACTGCAGGTGGACAAGCCGCTGGTCATCCATACCCGGGCCAGCGCTGCGGACACGCTGGCGATCCTGGCCGAGGAGGGGCAGGGGCGTGTACGTGGTGTGATGCACTGCTTCACCGAAAGCTGGGACGTCGCCCGGCAGGCGCTGGATTTGGGTTTTTACATCTCCATTGCCGGCATCGTCACGTTCAAAAACGCGCAGGCACTGCGCGAGGTCGTGGTGCAGGTTCCCGCAGACCGTCTGCTCGTCGAAACCGACAGCCCCTATCTGGCGCCGGTGCCGCACCGGGGCAAGACCAACGAGCCGGCGTATGTGGCGCACGTGGCGCAGGTGCTGGCCGATTTGCGGGGAGTCGCCGTGGACGTTCTCGCCGCGCAGACCAGCGCCAATTTCGACCGGCTTTTCCTGCAGTCAATCAGTTAGTCATAAAAATTCATTCGAGTCGATTGTGAACAGTCGCCGCCGTTTTTTGCACACCTTGGGGCTGATTGCCGGGGCACTGAGCGCCCCCGGGTTGGCGCGGGCTGATTCGTATACCGAGTTTTTCCGCGCGGTGAACATCGATGACGCCGACACCGTGCGCCGGCTGCTGGCGTTGGGCTTCGACCCGAACGCCGTGGACAGCAAGGGCAACTCGGCGCTGTACCTGGCGTTGCGTTACAACTCGCTCAAAGTCGCCCGCGTCCTGATCGACGACCCACGCGTCAACCTGAACCAGCTCAACCCCGCGGACGAAAACGCGCTGATGATCGCCTGTCTGCAGGGGGATCTGGACATTGTCAAACTGATGGTGGAAAAAGGCGCGGAAATCAACAAACCCGGCTGGACGCCGCTGGCCTATGCTGCCACCCGCGGGCGGACGGCAATCGTCAAATATCTGCTCGACCATTCGGCATACATCGACGCCGCCGCACCCAACGGCTCGACGCCGCTGATGATGGCGGCGTACTTCGGCTACGACTCGACGGTCGAACTCCTGCTCGACGAAGGGGCCGACCCCAATCTCAAAAATGCCTTTGGCTACACCGCGCTGACCCTGGCGACGCAAATGCACCATGACGCCATCGCCACGATGCTCGCCAAAGCGATGCATCAGGACCGTCCCAAGGGCAGCTGGTAAGGGGGTGTCTGGCTGTTCTGGGCGGCTCTTTTTTTCGCGAGCATATGTGCATTATGTCAAATAATATCCTGCGGCCACGATCTGCACGCCATCGTCGCGTCCCATCGCCGCGTGTGTGACCGTCCGGGTGATTCGCGTTTACTGCTTGACGCAGTCGACGAAGTAGCGTTTGTTGCCGTTGGGCTCGGTTTGCGTCACCAGACCATGGACGTCGGTGGCAAACCCAGGAAAGCGCTGGTTGAAGTTGCGGGCGAACTGCAGGTAGCGCACGATCGGCGGATTGAACCGCTCACCGGGAATGAGCAGCGGGATGCCTGGCGGATATGGCGTGACCAGTGCCGCGGTGATGCGGCCTTCGAGGTGGTCGATCTCCACGCGTTCGATTTCGCGATGCGCCATTTTGGCGTAGGCCTCGCTGGGGGTCATTGCCGGCTGCAGGTCGGAGAGGTACATCTCGGTCGTCAGCCGGGCGACGTCCTGCTCGCGGTAAGCCTGGTGGATCTGCTGACACAGATCGCGCAGGCCGATGCGCTCGTAATGCGGGTGCTGGGTGACGAATTCGGGCAGGATGCGCCACAACGGCTGGTTGCGGTCGTAGTCGTCCTTGAACTGCTGCAGCGCGGTCACCAGGGTGTTCCACCGGCCTTTGGTGATGCCGATGGTGAACATGATGAAAAAGCTGTAAAGCCCGGTTTTTTCGACGATGACGCCATGCTCGGCGAGAAAGCGGGTGACGATGGCTGCCGGAATCCCCGTGGCGTCGAAGTCGCCATTGAGGTTCAGCCCCGGGGTGACGATGGTCGCCTTGATCGGGTCGAGCATATTGAATCCGTCGGCGACGCGGCCAAAGCCGTGCCAGTCGTCGTCGGCACGCAGCAGCCAGTCGTCGCGCTCGCCGATGCCCTCCTCCGCCAGTGCGTCGGGCCCCCAGACCTTGAACCACCAGTCCTGGCCGTAGTCGGCATCGACCTTGCGCATGGCGCGCCGGAAATTCATTGCCTCCAGGATGCTTTCCTCCACCAGCGCCGTGCCTCCGGGCGGCTCCATCATGGCCGCGGCCACGTCGCACGACGCGATGATGGCGTACTGCGGCGAGGTCGAGCTGTGCATCAGATACGCCTCGTTGAAGCGATAAAAATCCAACTGCTGGTTCTGCGCGTTCTGCACCAGGATCTGCGAGGCCTGGCTCAGCCCGGCGAGCAGTTTGTGCGTCGACTGGGTGGAAAACACCATGGCCTCTTTGGTGCGTTCCCGGTCGGGGCCGATGGCGTGCATGCCGCGATAAAACTCATGGAAACAGGCATGCGGTAGCCAGGCTTCGTCGAAGTGCAGGGTGTCGATGTGACCGTCGAGCATCTGCTTGATGGTGTCGACGTTGTACAGCACGCCGTCGTAGGTGGATTGGGTGATGGTGAGCACGCGCGGCCGGGCTTTCCCCGCCAGATGCCTGGTCAGCGGGTTTTCAGCGATTTTTCGCTCGATGTTCACCGGGTCGAATTCCGCCAGCGGAATGGGGCCGATGATGCCGTAGTGGTTGCGCGTCGGGGTGAGAAACACCGGCAGAGCGCCGGTCATGATGATGGCGTGCAGGATCGACTTGTGGCAGTTGCGGTCGACGACGACCACGTCCCCCGGGGCCACGGCCGAATGCCACACCATTTTGTTCGACGTGGACGTGCCGTTGGTGACGAAAAACAAATGGTCGGCGTGAAAAATCCGTGCCGCATTGCGCTCGGCCGCAGCCACCGGCCCGGTATGGTCGAGCAACTGGCCGAGTTCGTCCACCGCGTTGCACACGTCGGCGCGTAGCAAGTTTTCGCCAAAAAACTGGTGGAACATCTGCCCGACCGGGCTTTTGAGGAACGCCACCCCGCCGGAGTGCCCCGGGCAGTGCCAGGAATACGAGCCGTCTGCCGCGTATCCGGTGAGCGCGCGGAAAAACGGTGGCGGCAGCGAATCCATGTAGGCCCGCGCTTCGCGGATGATGTGCCGCGCGACGAACTCGGGCGTGTCCTCGAACATGTGGATGAAGCCGTGCAGCTCACGCAGGATGTCGTTGGGAATGTGCCCCGAAGTGCGCGTTTCGCCATAGAGATAGATGGGGATTTCGGCGTTGCGAAACCGGATTTCCTCGATGAACGCGCGCAGGTTGCGCACCGCAGGCGGCTCCACGCCCTCCTCTGCCGTGGCGAATTCCTCGTCGTCGATCGACAGAATGAATGCGCTGACGCGGCTTTGCTGCTGGGCAAAGCTGGACAGGTCGCCGTAGCTGGTGACGCCCAGCACCTCCATGCCCTCTTTCTCGATCGCCTGCGCCAGAGCGCGAATGCCCAGACCCGACGAATTTTCCGAGCGGAAATCCTCGTCGATGATGACAATGGGAAAGCGAAAATGCATGACGGCTCCGGCGTGAAAACGATAAAGTGGGCAGTGTAGGAAATTTGCATGAACGCCGGTGCGACGGCGTGCAACCTCTGGAGTGACGATGATGGACAACCCGGCGGCCTGGTGGGTTCTGGCGGGGCTGTTTGTGGCCATGGAACTGTTCACCGGAACGTTTTACCTGTTGATGCTGGCGCTGGGGGCGGCTGCGGCCGCCGTGGCGGCGCATCTGGGGCTGGCGCCGACGCTGCATTGGGCGGTGTTTGCCTTGGTGGGCGGAGTGGCGGTGGTGGTGCTGTACGCCGCACGCCGCCGCTGGGGACGGCGCACTGCCGACGATCTGCGCCACGATCACCTCGATTTGGGGGCCACGGTCGAGGTCACCGCCTGGTCGGCCGACGGCACGACCCGTGTGGCCTACCGCGGCTCCGACTGGAGCGCGCGGCCCGCACGCCGCGGCCCGCTCTACCTCGGGCCGCACCGCATCGCCGGTCAGGACGGCAATGTGCTGCTCGTCGAGCCGCTGTCCACGGCCGGTGCCGTGCCCTGCCCCGCGCCGCCCGGGCAGCAGGCGGCCTGAGCCGCAACGTCCTTGTCCGATTAGCGCTTTCAACGGAGATTCGCATGGAAATCGCCATCATCCTGGCCGTCATCGCCGTGCTGTTCGTCAGCCGCGGGATCAAAATCGTGCCGCAGCAACACGCCTGGATCCTCGAACGTCTGGGCCGCTACCACGCCACGCTGCAACCCGGGCTGAACGTCATCATCCCGTTCATCGACAGCGTGGCGTACAAGCATTCGCTCAAGGAAATCCCGTTGGACGTCCCCAGCCAGGTCTGCATCACCAAGGACAACACTCAGCTCACCGTCGACGGCGTGCTGTATTTCCAGGTCACCGACCCGATGCGTGCCAGCTATGGCTCGTCCAATTACGTCGTGGCCATCACCCAGCTGGCGCAGACCACGCTGCGTAGCGTCATCGGCAAGCTCGAACTCGACAAAACGTTCGAGGAGCGTGAGTTCATCAACCACAGCGTGGTCAACGCGCTCGACGAAGCCGCGGCGACCTGGGGCGTGAAGGTACTGCGTTATGAGATCAAGGATCTGACGCCGCCGAATGAAATCCTGCACGCCATGCAGCGGCAGATCACCGCCGAGCGCGAAAAGCGCGCGGTGATCGCCACGTCCGAAGGCGCGCGCCAGCAGGCGATCAACGTCGCCGAAGGCGAACGTCAGGCGTACATCGCACGTTCCGAAGGCGAGCGGCAGGCGGCGATCAACAAGGCGCAGGGCGAAGCCGCGGCGATCGAGGCGGTGGCCAACGCCACGGCGCACGCGCTCGAAGTCATCGCCGCGGCGATCCAGAAACCCGGCGGCATGGACGCGGTGCAGCTCAAGGTGGCGCAACAAGGACTGGATGCCTACGCCAATCTCGCCAAGACCAGCACCAGTCTGATCGTGCCCGGTGACATGAGTCAGGCCGCGGCATTGATCGCTTCGGCGATGACGGTGATCAAAAAATCCGCATGAAAGACTTTCCGACCGCCCCATCGGCGCGCCGCGCTGCGCTCGACGCCCTGCTGCAACCCGATCCGCGGCACAAGGCGGCGCTGGCGCTGGCGCTGCTTGCCGCACTGGGCGATGGCCGCGTGCACATCGATCCCGCGGAGCACGTGGAGCCGCCCGCAGCCGCCCTGCCCGGCCGCCCCGCCCGGCCCGAGCTGATCGCCGCGCAGCGCTTGCCGCGGCGCAATCCGCGCGATCGCCTGGGCCACGCCGCGCTGATCCACGCCATCGCGCACATCGAGTTCAACGCCATCAACCTCGCGATCGATGCTGTCTGGCGCTTTCGCGGACTGCCCGCGGCGTTCTATGAGGACTGGCTGCGCGTGGCCGCCGAGGAGGCCGAGCACTTCACGCTACTGCGCCAGCATCTGCTCAGCCTGGGCGCCGATTACGGCGACTTTCCGGCGCACAACGGGTTGTGGGAGATGGCGGAAAAAACCGCAGGTGATGTGCTCGCCCGCATGGCGCTGGTGCCGCGCACGCTCGAAGCCCGCGGGCTGGACGTCAACCCGGCGATCCGGGCCAAACTCGCTGCTGCCGGCGACGCCCGTGGCGCGGCCATCCTCGACCGCATCCTGGCCGACGAAATCGGCCACGTGGCCATCGGCAACCGCTGGTACCACTGGGCCTGCGCGCAGCATGGCCGCGATCCGCTGACGGCTGCAGACGAACTCGCCGCCGCTTACGGCGCCCCCCGGCTGAAAGCGCCGTTCAACCGCCAGGCCCGGCTGCGTGCTGGGTTCAGTGCCGCCGAGCTCGACGCGCTGGAGCGTGGCTCTGTGCCGGCCGTGCCTTAACGCCCGGTGCGGTGGATGTAGCGGTTGAGCTGCGCCATGTCCGCCGAAGTGCGGCGATAGAGATGGTCCAGGCTGATGATGGCGACTTCCAGCAGCAGCACGGCCAGCAGCGGACGCTCCAGCCGCAGGCGATCGTACATGCGCCGGCTGATGCGCAGCAGCCGGGTGTCCTCGCCGGCACGCAGCCGGATGTCGCGTGGTTTGCGGTCGAAAAAGCTCATTTCCCCGAGCATTTCGCCGGGGAGAATTTTGCCGATTTCCATTTCGCTTTCGGGCAGCTGGGCGATCAGGCAGCCCTGCCCTTCGAGCACAAAAAACAGGCTTTCCCCGACCTGGCCGATGTCGGCGATGATCTCGCCTTTTTTCGGCGCCATGAGGTCACAGTAATCGAGAAAATCGTGGATCTCACGCCGGGTGAGCACGGAGGTATCGACGAGTTGGCCGAGGAAGTGCGCCAGCGCTTCGCGGTCTTCTGGGGTGATGGTCAGACGATGCATGGGAACACAGAGCGGAGTCGGACAAAAATCGGCGGGCAAGCAGACTCAATCGTATCGGCGCTCCGGACGTTTTCCTAGGGTGGCAGGCCGAAATAGCTGCGGATGCCCGACAGCAGCATATTCACGGCAATGGCGGTGAGGATCAGCCCCATGAGCTTTTCCGCTGCGTTCATCACCGAATCGCCCAGCCATTTGAGCAGGAGTTCGCTGATCAGCAGCAGGCCGCCGGTGACGAACACCGCGGTACTGAGCGCGCCGACCCAGGTCCAGATTTCTCCTGGCTGACGCGACGCCAGCAGCAGCACGGTGGCCAGCGCCGACGGCCCGGCCAGCAGCGGCACGGCCAGCGGAAAAATCAGCGGTTCGCGCCCGCCTTCGCCGCCGCCGAAAATCTCCGAGGTAGTGGAAAAAATCATTTTGATCGCCACCAGTAGCAAAATCACGCCGCCTGCCACTTCGATCGACGGCTGGCTGAGATTCATCAGCCGCAGAAAGCCGTGGCCGCCGAACATGAAGACCAGCAGCACGAGGTAAGCGATGGCGATTTCGCGCAACGCCACCGGCAGACGGCGCTGCGGCGGCAATTTGCGCATCACGGCGATGAAAAACGGCAGATTGCCGAAGGGGTCGAGGATGAGCAGCAGCAAAACGAAGGCCGACCAGAAGTTGTCGTTCGCCATGGTGTGAGCGCGCCATCAGGCGCGGGGGTGGTGGCGGGCGTGCAGGGTCTTGAGCCGCTCGCGCGCGATGTGGGTGTAAATCTGGGTGGTGGAGATGTCGGCGTGGCCAAGGAGCAATTGCACCACACGCAAGTCGGCACCGTGGTTGAGCAAATGCGTGGCGAAGGCGTGGCGCAGGGTGTGCGGGGACAGCGGGACATCGATCCCGGCCTTGGCGGCGTAGGCCTTGATCAGCGTCCAGAACATCTGCCGTGTCATGCCCGCGGCCTCGCGCGTGCGCGCGCCGCTGCGCGCGGTGACGAACACGAACGGGCTGTCGCGGCCGTGCAGCAAGGCCGGACGGGCGCTGCGCAGATAACGTTGCAACCACTCCTGAGCCGCCTCGCCGAACGGCACCAGGCGTTCCTTGCCGCCTTTGCCGGCGATTTGCACCACGCCCTGGCCGAGTGACAGCCGCACCAGCGGCAAGGTGACGAGTTCGCTCACCCGCAAGCCGCTGGCGTAAAGCAGTTCGAGCATCGCACGGTCCCGCAGCCCCAGGGCAGTGGTGACGTCGGGCGCCGCCAGTAGCGCCTCGACCTGGCGCTCGCTCAGGCTGCGCGGGTGGCGCTGCGGCTGGCGCGCCGTCTCGATCCGCAGCGTCGGGTCATCGGCACGCAGTCGCTCGCGCAGCGCCCAGCGGTAAAAGCGGCGCAGCACCACCAGCCTGCGGTTGGACGAGGTCGCGCGGCTGTGCGCGAATCGGGCGGCGATATAGCCCTGCACGTCGCCGTCTTCCGCCCGGGCCAGCGGCGGGCGGCGGGTGTGCGCCAGCCAGCGGGCAAACAGCGTCAGATCGCGGCGGTACGCGGCCAGGGTGTTGGCCGACAGGCCGTCTTCGAGCCAGAGCGCATCGCAGAACTGGTCGATCAGCGCCGCGCAGCCGGCAGGCGCAGGGGGCCACTGAGCCGATTCGGCGGTGTCACGCATCGCGCCTGCGGGCCTCGTGTTGCAGCAGCCAGCGCTTGATGCCCAGCAGATAACCGTCTGCCGCGGTGCTGTGGGCAAAGCCGCCGAGCCCTTGTCGGGCGACGATGCGATGGCAGGGCACGATCGGGGCGAAGGGGTTGGCCGCGCACGCCTGACCCACCGCCCGCGCGGCACTCTGCAGTTCGGCGGCGGCGTCGGCGTAGCTGCGCGTCTGGCCGCAGGGAATGCGCCGTAGCAGCTCCCACACCCGGCGCTGAAACGCCGTGCCGGCATCGGCCAGCGGCAGATCGAAGACGAACGCCGCGTCGCTGCAATACGCCTGGAGTTGCCGCGCTGCCTCGTGGCCGAGCGCGGTGAGCGGCGGCACCAGCGCGGTGTCGGGCGGCAAATAGTCCAACTGCACGATCTGCGTCTCGGTGCAGGTGATCCCCAGACGGCCGAATGGCAGGGCGACGACCGCGCGCGGCGGTTGATCGGAGGAAACGGTCGGAGCGGGCATCGGGTGGTCGGCAAAGCGGCACGCGGCGTCAAGGATACCCTGCCGCACATGCGGAATCCGGCTTTCTCCGAGAATGCCACGATGGATTTGCCGTCGATCGACTTGGGCTCTGCGTGCACCGTGCCGCCTCCTGCATGGCCGCCGCTGTGCCAGCCTTTTGCCGCGCTCGGGCCGGAGTTCAGCGTGCCGGTGGCCGTCAGCCCCTTGCCCGACCCCATGCTCGTCGCCTGCAGCGCCGATGCCGCAGCGCTGGTCGGACTGCAGCCGCCGCGCTGCACCGAGGAGGAGCGGCTCTGGGCGCAAGCCTTTGGGGGCCATGTCGACACCCTCAGCGGTGGCAGCCGGGCCACGGTGTATGCCGGCCACCAGTTCGGCAACTGGGCCGGGCAGCTCGGTGACGGCCGCGCGCTGCTGCTGGGCGAATGGCCCGACGCGGAGAATGGCCGGCACAGCGGCGGATATCCGGCATGGGAAGTGCAGTTCAAGGGCAGCGGACGAACGCCGTTTTCCCGCATGGGCGACGGCTGGGCGGTACTGCGTTCGTCGATCCGCGAGTTTCTGTGCTCGGAGGCCATGGCGGCGCTCGGCGTGCCGACCACCCGCGCGCTGTGCATCGTCGGCTCCACCCGGCCGGTGCGACGGGAAGAGCTGGAAACCGCGGCGATGGTCACCCGCCTGTCGCCAAGTTTCATCCGCTTCGGCCACTTCGAGCACTTCAGCTACAGCGGCCAGACGGCGGCGCTGCAGCGGCTGACCGACTGGGTCATCGCCCGCTACTGTCCGCAGTGCGCCGGTCAGCCGCAGCCCGCGCTGGCGCTGCTGCACTGGGCGGTGGCGCGTACCGCTGAACTCCTCGCGCGCTGGCAGGCCGTGGGCTTCGTCCACGGGGTGATGAACACCGACAATATGTCGATTCTCGGCTGGACCATCGACTACGGGCCGTTTGCCTTCATCGACGCTTACGATCCGCTTTACACCCCCAATACCACCGATCGGAGCGGACGCTACGCTCTGGGCCGGCAGCCGGCGGTGGCGCACTGGAATCTGCTGGCGCTGGCGCAGGCGTTGCTGCCGCTGATCGCCAAACCCGACGACGCGCTGCAGGCGGTCGACGGGTTTCGACCGCAGTTCGTCCGCGCGGTGCAACAGCAGATGGCGGCCAAATTGGGGCTGGAGCAGGTCGATGCCGACGATGGCGTGCTGCTGCAGGATCTGCTGGATCTCATGGCCGCCAACCGCAGCGACTGGACGCTGACCTTCCGCCATTTCTCCCGGCTGTCCGCGGATGCGCAGGCCGCGATCCCCCCGGAGCTGGCCGCGCAGTTTCCGCGGCAGCCGCAGGCGTTTGCCGCATGGGTGCGGCGCTACCGCGCGCGGCTGCAACGCGAGCGGCGCAGCGACCAGGCGCGGGCACAGGCGATGGATGCGGTCAATCCCGTGGTCGTTCTGCGCCACCACCATGCGCAAGCCGCCATCGAGCGCGCGCAGGCTGGCGATTTCAGCGAGGTGCGCCGTTTGCTAGCCGCGTTGCGCAAGCCGTTTTCTCCCGATGCGGCACACGCCGCTTACGCCCAGCCACCGGCTGCAGACGCACCGCCGGCCTGTCTGTCTTGCTCCTCCTGAACACCACGTCATGACCTCTACCCGTCCGAATGACGCCGTCTGGCGCGACAAACTGACCGAGCTGCAGTACCGCGTCACCCGTTGCAGCGCGACCGAGCCGCCGTTCACCGGGGCGTACTGGAACCATCACGCCGATGGCGTCTACCGCTGTGTCTGCTGCGGCACGCCGCTGTTCGATTCCCGCACCAAGTACGATTCGGGCAGTGGCTGGCCCAGCTTCTGGCAGCCGACCGAACAGGCCGTCGTGCGCGAGGTGCGCGACTTGAGCCACGGCATGGTGCG
>Ga0315298_1001037_pt1 | contig 52729 bp, 52 predicted proteins | sample WHS_1_MG_FD_203077 | JGI IMG/M metagenome (GOLD analysis project Ga0315298, IMG submission 203077) | Extremophilic microbial mat communities from Washburn Hot Springs, YNP, Wyoming, USA - WHS_1_MG | ecosystem: Environmental > Aquatic > Thermal springs > Hot (42-90C) | place: USA: Wyoming... | reverse complement strand
GAGCACTTCAAGGAGGAAAGCAGCGACGAAACGTTCATTAATGTCACCGGCTGGCTGAGAAGGCACCCACGGGGGCTGCTCTAACCGCTAGCGGCGAGAGACCGCTCCGAAGGCAGGAGCACGCAGCAACCCGTTCCCCGGGGGAGGCACCCTCCGCGAGGAGGAAACCTCTCCCGTGGGCACCAGCGCGCGGGGCTGAAGAGGCGGTGAAGCGCCGCAAGGCGCAAAGCCCATGAGTACCCCTATAGGGGGCGCTCGGACACTAGGATGAAAAGCGAGATGTGGGTGCGCGCGCTGCTGGTACCAAGCGGAGTCACCGAGCGCGAGAAGAAGCGAGAAAGATAAAACCCAGTAGCCCCGAGCCAAAGGCGGGGTAACTGGGTGACGTGCGCGCACGCTATGAGCGAATACCTAGAAACTATCGAGTCGTTAAAAAAGAGGTTCAAGATCGCCGCGATAACCGACGACTGGCTAGGCCACCCTATAGTTGTCTTCAAAACGGGAGGGAGAGAGGAACCGCCAGTGCTTGTGACAGCAGGTTCCTCGGGTGTGGAGGTCGCTGGCGTGTACGCTGCTCTTGAGCTTACCTTGCAGGTTGATGTTGAGCGAACAGTTTACATTTTACCTTCACGCGACCCTACAGGCTTTCACGAAGCGTCCTATATACTCAGTAGAATCCTTGGAGAGAATGTGATCGTAGAGAGCATCGCTGATTTGAGAAAGCTGCTAACCGGTGTGGGAGCGGAGTTTCTATTAGACGCGGACGACCTCTTTCTCGCTACCTTCAAGGGTATAGGGATAGCCGCTAGCTATTCATTAGACGCATACGAGGCGGCGAAGCTCATTGAGAAGGAAATACAGTCGCAAGAGCTGACAGACACGCTTGATGGTGCACGTATCCTGATAACTGGACGATCTCCGCGAACAGAAGGTGAGGGAGAGATGTCCCACTTCCTCACGGTATTCGCGAAAGAAGGGAGAATTTTCACTTACGATGATTTCAGCGTGGAGACTGTACCAGAAGTAGATTTTGTGAAAAACTTCGTCGACCGCGAGGATCTAGGGATGGTTGTGGACCTTCATGAGAGCAAAAACTCACCCGGCTTCTACGTTTCCCAGAGCGAAGAGCCTAGCAGCGGGGAGCTCACGATCCTATACCTGGTGTTGGATCAAGTGCAGCAATACGGTATGGAGCTGGCAAGCCGCGAGACTCTGGAATCTATGGGCCTGAAGGTTTTAACTGAAGGACTGGGGTGCGGAAAAGGACATTGCGGTTTGGTGGATTACGTTACAGGAAAAACCTACGCATTCGCATTTTCAACTCCTATGGATAAACCGCTCGAATCCCGCATTAGAACGCTGAATGTAGCAACGTTATCTGCCCTCAACGCATTCGCCATAGCTTATGTTTAAAGTTTCTCCGCGCGCCACACGCGCTCTTCACGTACATGATCAAATGCTTGGTACGAGCCTAAAAGCTAAAATAGCTCACATAAACAAACCGTGGTGGCTATGAGGATGTTCAATGGGTTATCTGAGATGCTGATGACGCGAGCAGCCGCCGAGCCTTCGCGAATCCTTCCCCGGTGGTTCATATGACTAAATGGCTTCTAATATGCGAAGTTTGTGGAATCAAGAGAGTGTTAGATGTTGGCTACAACCTCAAGGAGTTTCAGCACATATACATTTTCTGCAAGAACTGCAGCGGAAACACACCGCACAAAGTAGTAGGTCTCTACGAGAACGAAACCTCTTCACCCATTATTCCCAGGTGAATTTAATTTAAAGCAACGTTCAATGTTTGTGGAGGCCTAATCGATGCTCGAAGCAGTCTCGAGTTCCAATGATTAAGCTCGTAGGTAGCTTTGAAGGAAATCGTCAAGCTCCATCTCCAGAGCCACCTCATGCCTAGCGCTTTCTATGAGCTCGTACACTCGTACTAGGGTCTCCCGCACCTCCCTAAGCTTTTTTAAAAGCTCGGTACCGCTTTCCCCCCTAGCGCTACTCAACTTAAGCATCAGAGCATCCCTCTCCTCTTCTAATCTGTGGAGCTGAACCTCCAGCTTTTCCAGCAAATCACGAGCTTCAGACAGCAGCTGTTTCCTTTTCTGTTCAAGGGCTTCTCTAAAACAAGCGTACGTGTCCTTTGAAATTTCGCCAGCTATCAAAGCTTCGTCGAGGTCTAGAAACCTCTCTCTGATTCCGCGCAGCTCCTTAACAGCCTGCTCAAGCCTTTGAAGCTCGTCAGCTATATCGGAAATTGACACTTTTATTTTGTTTTTTAGTATTATTTCATCATTATTTAAAATAGCATCATTAGGATCTGCAACTACGGACCTTCCATCAATCAACTTTATCACTAAGCGTTTAGCTTTGCCGCTCCTTCTATCTATGTACACCCTCTTGAGATAGCCTACGTAGACCCCGTCGCTTCCGCGAACCCTAGCCCCAAGGAGCTTCTTGAAAGCCTCCCTCCCCGCAACTTCACCCAAGGTCCTCTGCTTATGAAACATTCACTCTCATACAACTCCTTGAATACGCCTCTATAACGCTTCGAGCACGTTAGCAGTGTAGAGCGCATTTATGACATAGCTACCCTTCCGCGTAATACTCAAGGGTTAGCATGCACAACGCAGCGTGGTGCGGCCGCCGGGATTCGAACCCGGGTTCTCCGGCGCGGGGGGCTTGCGCGCGCCAAAAGGCGCACGGCGCCCTAGACCAGCTAGGCGACGGCCGCTAGGGATTGTAGAAGGTGAACGGTTTATGAGCTTTACGGCAAGCAAGTCCAAGAAAAACGCACAACTGCCTGCAGGAGCCGCTCTACGGACGAATAAGCGTACCAAGCGATTCTCCTTTAAGTGCTCTGAGTATGTTGGATGGAGGTTTCCCTCGAATAACTCGGGTCTCAACCTTCGAACGCTTGATTACAGCTAATGTAAGCGGGTCAAGGAGTTTATATTCTCCTGCTCGCACACCTTCTGAGAACATCTTCTCAAGCTCGCTGACCGCCACTTCCTCTAGCTTTTTAGCTTTCGGGTTGCGCTTAGGGTCATCATCGTAGATTCCGTCGACATCGGTTGCTAATACCAGCTTCTCGGCTCTAAGAGCCTCGGCGACTAATGCAGCCACGGTCGTCGTCGACTGGGCAGGCTGAAAACCCCCGGTGAAGACAACACGCCAGGCAGGCATTGCCGCGACGACATCGCTTATGCTCGAGGGCACTTGCGGGGGTGAAACACCGTGGAACAGCGACCAAAGTAGTGCCGCGTTCACAGCTGCTACGCGGATCCCGAGGACATCTAGAGCCGAATCGTTCAAGCCGAGTTTTCTACCCCATGACACATACTTGCGCGCCAGCTCGCCCCCGCCCACAACAACAGCTAACCCGTCGTAGACCTCGAGCGCTCTTTTAAGTTCCGTGCACAGGCTATTTGCGTAATCAACGTCCAGCTCTAGACCATTAAAGAGCACGTGCCCCCCGACTTTAACGACCGCGTACCGCATACTGCGCAACCTTGACCGCGCTAAGCATTTAAAAGCTACTCATCTCCAACAGTTGCGGTGAGGAGGTTGAAAGGTTACCTCGTGAGCACTCCTCTAGCCCTGATGTTGCTCGATGATGGAGGTAGAGTGATAGCGTCCGTGCGACTACCTGAAGACCCTGATAAAGCTGCAGAGGAACTGTTGCTTTTGGAGGAGGGCAGAATCCCTTCTACACTTGAAAAGTTACTAGATAGCGCTAAAGGTATTGACGAGCTGGTAGTTGAAGATCCAGATCTAGCGGAGAAAGTAGCTAAACGCTTCACCGGATCCGTTTCGGTTAAGCCCAACAACGAGGTAGCTAGCAGCTTCCGAGAGAGGCTTTCCGAGTACCTGAAGGCTATAGACGTTAGCGAGGACCAGTACAGAAGCTTCAGCCATGAAGTTTCCCTTGTACTAACACGGAAGAAAGTTCGGAAAGCAGCGGAGAAGAGGGATTTGTACATCGCTCAAGCCATCTCCGCTCTAGACGATGTGAATAAGACCCTCAACCTGTTCGCTTCTCGCGTAAGGGAATGGTATGGACTGCACTTTCCCGAACTCGACGAGCTGCTAGAGGACCATGAGGATTACGTAAAAGTTGTCTGCAAGATAGGGGGCAGAGATGCGATAACCGAAGAGGGGCTTAAAGCCCTCGGCATAAAAGACGATCTCGCCAGAAAAGTGGCTGAGGCCGCGAAAACCAGCATGGGAGCAGATTTAACCGATTTTGACTTGCGGGCTATAAGGCTGTTAGCCGATGTCACACTAGAGCTTTTCGAAAGCCGGAGAGAACTCGAAAAGTACATCGATGAAGCGATGATGGAGGTGGCTCCCAACATTAGAGGGCTTGTCGGGCCGCTATTGGGCGCCCGTCTAATAGGCTTAGCCGGAGGCCTCTCGAAGCTGGCGACACTGCCCGCTAGCACGATACAGGTGCTGGGTGCTGAAAAAGCTCTCTTTAGAGCTTTGAGAACTGGCGGTAAACCGCCGAAGCATGGAGTAATTTTCCAGCATCCGGCAATTCATAAGTCGCCTAAGTGGCAGAGAGGAAAGATAGCCAGAGCTCTAGCTGCGAAATTAGCCATCGCGGCTCGCATAGACGCTTTTACGGGCGAGTACAAAGCCGACGAACTAAAGGAGCAGCTTGAGCAGAGGATCCAGGAAATAAAGACGCTTTACGCCAAACCTCCGAAAAAGGAGGTCCCACCCCCCAGGGAAAGAGGAGAAAGAGGCCGTAGAAGAAGGTCGAGGCGCTGAAGTAGCTGTATGTCTAAGCTCTATTGATGAGCACCAGTAGTGCAGCATATACTCCGCGATTTACGCGCAAAGACTGTTTCCCCTTGTTCCTAGTGGTCTCCAACATTTAAGGGACTGAGCAGCATAGTGGGCTCTAGAACTGTGAAAATTGGCTGTAAACTGGTACGCAGCGGCTCCAATAACGCGGTCAATCAGCCCACGAAATATTATTAAAGAGGGGGTTCGTGCCAGTTTAAGTTGGCTATGGCCGCGCCTGTAAATTATATCGTTCATGAGAAGTTCGAAGGTGTGTACTGGGTTAACTTTGAGGATGGAACTAAGAGGCTAGCTACAGTGAACTTAGCGCCTGGGATAAAAGTGTATGGGGAACCGCTGGTGAAGTTCGAACAGTTAGAGCTGAGGATCTGGAATCCGTACAGGAGTAAGCTCGCTGCCGCCATCCTCAAAGGCATAAAAGAGCTCCCGATACGCGAAGGTGCGCGCGTGCTTTACTTAGGCGCCGCTGCTGGAACAACTCCAAGCCATGTCTCAGATATCATAGGAAAAACCGGTATACTATATGGAGTCGAATTCGCTCCAAGGGTTATGAGAGAGTTCATAGAGAAAGTAGCTTCATACAGGAAAAACACGATCCCTATATTGGCCGATGCTAGATTTCCCCATAAATATGCGCATATAGTCACCGAAAAAGTCGATATAATATATGCCGATATAGCTCAACCCTTCCAAAGCAAAATCGTAGCTGATAACGCTGAATTCTATCTTAAAAAGGATGGCTACATAATGCAAGCGATAAAAGCTATGAGCATCGACGTCACTAAAGAACCATCGGAAACTTATAAAAGGGAAATATCACACCTTGAGGAACGCGGCTTCAATATCTTAGACGTTGTACACCTTGAGCCTTACGATACTGCTCATGCGTTTGTCCTCGCGAAGTTTGCACGCTGACGCGTTAAAAACATATAAATCCAAAGCAGAAGCACACAATTCAGGGATGTGAGGTTAGAGAGCTCCTTGAGGGCGAGAGGCTTTAAGGTCGTCAGCAACCCTAGCGGTGATTATTCATTCGATGTGCTTGCAGGCAAGCCTAGCGATGTTCTAGCTATAAAGGTTCTCGAAGATCTGCGCCACGAAAAAGCTAGGAAGTACGTCGATGATTTGCGGAGTTTGGCTCTATCACTCGACGTTGTCCCGCTCGTAGCATGTGAAGAAGGCATTCCAGAGGGTTCGCTTGTCACCTACAAGGGTGTCCCATCCTTAAGCTTGGAAACTGTAGAGAAGATTCTCAGCGGAGAAGAGAGCCCATTCATATACTTTAGCAAAGGCGGAGTATACGTTAAGATTCGCGGTGACGCCGTGAAGAAGCTAAGGAAGGAGAAGGGCATGTCCTTGGGAGATCTATCTCTTAGGCTAGGCGTTACGAGGCGAATGGTTTACGAGTACGAAGTTGGGCGCTCCGATGCTACACTCGAGGTAGCTTACAAGCTCGTGCAACTGCTTGGGGAGGAGGTGGTGGAGAAACTGAACTTCAAAAACATAGCAAAGTACTTCATGGAACAAAGCAGAGAAAGCGAACATGAAATCCAGGCTTCCCGCACAGTAAAAGACCCACTCTTAAAGTGGCTTCTGACTCGGTTAGAAGAGATGGGATTCTTCAGCAGGGTTTTAGATAAAGCTCCTTTCAACGTGGCTGCAAAAGGTCAAATTGGAGGGAGATGCAAAGTTGTGATTAAAAAGAGCGGCTCTAGCGAGGAGGATGCGCTCACCGTAGATGCAGCTAAAATCTGCGGTTCATATGCGCTTTTCATAAACGGGGAAGGGCTAAGGCTCATCGGAGAGCGCGAAGTAAGAGCGCCTTCGAGACCCGAAAACCTGGATTTGAAGGAGTTGTTCGAGAGAGCTGGCTTGCAATAGCTGTTCTATGTTCTCCCTCGATAGTGTAAAGTTAGTTGAAGTCGATGAAGGCAAAGTGAAACTCTTGGTACCGGATTTAGCGTACTACAGCGGTAACCGAGTGGAACCCGCCTGGTCACCGGTCTTCTACAACCCAGCGATGAAAGTCTCGCGCGATATTAGCGTCGCGGTAGTGGAATCTTACAGCCAGTTAGAGGGGCGCGGCTCGATCAGCATCTGCGAGCCACTTAGCGCTACCGGCGTTAGGGGGCTCCGATATGCCGCTGAAGTCCCTACGGTAAGCGAAGTTGTCCTAAACGACAGAAGCCCACTGGCGTACAAGTTAGCTTTAACTAATACCAATCGTAACGATCTTAACGGCAAGGTTAGAGTGTACAATAGAGAGGCGCGCGCCTTGCTCACCGAGCTAGCGGAGAAAGGAGCGAAATTCGATATTGTGGATGTAGATCCCTTTGGAACTCCTGCACCTTTCGTAGAATCAGCCTTGTTGACTTTAAAGCACAAGGGTCTATTAATGTTGACCGCTACGGACCTAGCCCCTCTTTTCGGCATAAAGCCCAGTTCTTGCATTAGAAAATATTTTGCAAAACCCCTGCTGAGCGAGTTCTCTAGGGAAGTTGGAGCTAGGATTCTCGCCGCGTTCGTCGCGAGGGAAGCTGCTAAGCTCGGTTTAGCGGCAAGACCTATCTACACTTTCCTCGTTCGGCACTCGTTGAGGCTTGTTGCCGTAATCGAGAGGAGTAAAAGCAAAGCCTTCAGGACACTTTCACAGATAGGCTTCGTAGTTTACTGTCCTCGTTGCCTATACAGATCTGTTGAAAAGGACGTTCTAAGGAATTTGGAGTGCCCATTATGCCGCGGGAAAACCTTAGTGGCTGGCCCTTTATGGATAGGCGATCTCTGGGACGAAAAGTATGCACAGATGATTCTGAAAAACTATAGCGAACGAAAGTATCTGAGCGCAGAAGGGCTCAGGCTAGTGAAGCTAGTGGCTCTAGAAACCGGAAAACCACCGCTCTATACCACGGTCACGAGCATAGCTAAGCTTGCTTCACTAAAAGAAGAACCCTCTCCGTTAAAGGTTGTCGAGAGAATCACCCGCTCTGGCGGCCTAGCTTCGCTGACGCATTTCGATTCGAAAGGGGTTCGAAGCAGTTTCCAACCGCAAGATGTAGCACGCCTACTCAGCGCAGATTGACGCGCGCCTTCGCTTCGGTCTTATCTTAGCATGAATACCTGGTATTACGCGCGCTATCACGCATCCCAGACTATGTTCACGACAGAGCCGGTTTTAGCCGACTCGATAGCGTGAATGATGCACTTAAGCGCTCTATAGCCATCCTCCCAGCCATTGATAGGCTTCTCTTTTCTTTGTATGCATCGCAGAAAGTGCAAGTCCTCAAGCAAGAGGGGTTCCTTGCGAATCCCTAAAAGGCTCCAGCTCTCGCGGGCTCGCGAAGTGTACGCCGAGATCAGCTCACTGTACTCTCCTTTAGACTTATGTTCGGCCAAGCCTTTCTCTAATGTTATCGTTTGAAGAATGTAATCTGCTTCTAAAATTTTACTTTCTAATTGGACAATTATATTTCTTCTTTTCAGATTTGGGGATGTTCTCCAGCTTGCTCTGAATTCTCCTAGCACCTCCTTTTCATCGAAAGAATATATAGCAACAATATCTGTTTCAAATCCATGCTTGTTCCAATAAGCTTTTGCAACAACTTGATTAGGTAAAGACTCCAACAGGTAGCACGCCACATCTATATCGTGCACTAGCAAATCGTGCGCCGCACCTAGGTTCAATGTGTAGCCGCCTGGAGGGCCTGGCCCAACTCTTTGAGCTGAAATGCTCACAACCTTCTCTGTTTCGCTTTGCAATCTGTCTTTCAATGCTGGGACTACAGGGTTGAACCTCTCTATGTGCCCAACAGCTAGCAGCCGGCCCTCGCGTTCGGCTAGCTTACCCATTACCTCAGCCTCCTCGAGGCTGGCAGCTATCGGTTTCTCAACCATCACGTCCATATGAGGCAAAAGCCGAATGGCAACGGTGTAATGGTAGACTGTTGGCACGGCAACAATGGCGGCGTCCGCGTGCGCGCTGAGGAGCTCATCGATGCCGCTAACCCATTTAGTTCCGAAAAGCTCAGCAACGTACTGGGCTCTTGCTACATTTGAATCTACGACTATTACATCCTCCAAACCTACTTCATCGTAATTCATTCTCCTTATTTCGCTCAACACTCTAACGTGGTTATATCCCCACCTACCGACTCCCACCACTGCAACTTTCATCCTAGACGTGTGAGCCTACTCGAGCACGGTAGATCAACTTAACGTGATAAAAAGAGGCTCCCCAGGCACGCGGCACGCTAATTGTCGCATACACGACCCTTGTGTACTAGAGTAAGGAGATATGCAAATGAGACTGCACGAGCATCTTGAAAAGTTGATTGAAGCCGTTCGCCCACGCTGAAAACACTCGAAGAGCTTGCTCCAAGCTCAAGGTACCGGTATGCATTTTTCGGTAGGGATTAGGGAGGGTTGTGCGCTGCGCAATACTTGTGGCCGGCATGCCAGGCAGCGGGAAATCGCTCTTTACCGAGGCTGCTAGGGGCCTAGGCATCCCTGTAATATCTATGGGCGATATAGTAAGGCTTGAAGCTACTAAACGGGGCTTGAGAACGGATGCAGAAACCATGTCTTACCTCGCAAGAAAGCTACGCGAGGAAAAAGGGCCGAGCGCAGTAGCTGAGCTGGTGCTCGAGCATGCCCCTCAAGCACCGGTAATCGCCGTAGAAGGGGTTAGGAGCCGAGACGAAGTCGCTTTTTTCAAAAAATCGTTTGAAAAGGTGATTGTTGTAGCGATCCATAGCTCGCCTCGAACGAGATTCGCCAGGTTGACGTCCAGGCGCAGGGAGGATGACCCCAAGACTTGGGAAGAATTTGTCAAGAGGGATGAAAGGGAGCTGTCAATGGGCCTGGGAGAAGTTATAGCATTAGCGGACTACATGATAGTTAACGAGGAAGAGTGTAGAGAAGCTTTCCTCCGCTCGTGTAAGGTGCAACTCGCAAAAATGCTTGAGGACATTCGCCGTTTAAACGGCTAAGGGTCGAGCAAGGTGCGTAATATGTACAAAGAAATCGCTGCAAGTCCTGTAGACCCTACATCTTCGACGACGCCGTCAGGGTGAACGGCTTGGCCCAATTCGAGTTCTTTTTTAGAAAGTCCCGGCTCGGCTCCACCAAACACCACAACTACTTTCCCTGTGCAGTTTTTCACAGCCTCTGAGATAGGTCTGGGGGCATACTTGCGCGTAAGCACGAGGAGAACGCTATCTGGCTTTAGGACTTCGACTGCATCGGGCAGGTCTGGCAAGTAGATAAACGCTTTATCGAGCTTAAGAGCGAGTTTCTGAGCCTCTGGAACCCCAGCTTGTGCCGCACTCCCGCTTGCCTTTGTCACTACGAAAACTCCGTAGCCTAAACCGTAAGCTGCCTTAGCCACCTCGACAACCCTCTGTTGAGAGTATACGTTGTGGAGGAGAGGAATAATGTTCACCTTCGAGTGGGGCATAGGCTCCTTACTCATTCGCTTTTAAATAAGATGCTCTACCTTCCTCCTGCAGCAAAAAGGCTAAACACTCAAGTGCTTTTTTACTTCGGATGCAACGGCTCGCGCTAGAGGCGGCGGCACAGCCTCTCCCACCTGATCGAACTGAACGTCTCGACCGCCTCGGAAGACGTGGTTGTCCGGAAAGCCCATCAACCTCGCTTGTTCTCGTACAGTCAGCAACCTATCTTCGAAGGGGTGGACGAATCTTGAAGATCCCATAACAGTAGGAGCCAGCCTGTAGGGATGAAGTCTCACATAGTTATAGTAAATCTTGCCTTCAGCTCCGGCGTAGCGTATGAGCGCTTCACCCCACTTTAGCTTGCTGATCCTCCTCTGCTTCTTGGGCGACAAAGGTACCAGCTCGTGGTTTGGTATATCGTGGGGGGAACTCGGGGGCGGGAGATCGCCGATTGCTTCTATCACAGTCACCTTCCTACCGCTGATAGGTGGCTTAAGCCTGATGTTCGATATGAAAAGTCTGAGCCTGTGCGATGGAGTGCCATAGTCCTCTGCACGCAGCAAGTTAAAGTACACGCTGGTGTACCCAACACGCGCGAACTCGTTTCTCAAAGCTTCCCGCAACGGCCCTTCGGCGAGCGCCGGAACATTTTCCATAACGAAAACTGAAGGCTTCAGATCTCCAACCAACCTGATATAGTGCAACACGAGCCTCCCTTGCGTGTCGTCGTACAGCCTATCGAGAGGGGCAGGTTTCCTGCGTGGGTTTGCACCGGTGAACGCCTCGCAGGGTGGGCTACCGATAACCACGTCAACCTGACCCACCATTGATAAGATGTCCTCACTGCGTAATTGTTGAATATCCTCGACAAGCACGCTTGCTTTGGGGAAGTTTTCCTTAAAACTCTCTATAGCCTGTACCATGTTGTCTACCCCAAGCACCACTTCAAAGCCTTCCGCTTCGAATCCCCGGGTAAAACCTCCCGCTCCACAGAACAGGTCTACTGCCTTCAGTAGCACTCTCACGCGCGACATTCATCCCTTAAATTCTTAGCGTGCGCTACCTAGCGCTAGTTTTTCCGTCCTTCCTCTATGTTCTTTATTGCCTCCCACCATTTCGCCAGCCTAGCTATGTGAGAGTATTTTTATCTTTTCTTTAACTTTCCGGTTATAAAATTTTACATTGGGATTACATTAAGCGGGGGTTTAAACCATCGACCCGCCTTGAAGCCTGTGGCACGCGCCGGAAACAGCGCGGTAGCGAAAGCGGTGAGGGGGCTTGAGCCCCGAGCCCCCGAGCTCGAAATCTCCCGCCCAATGGGCGCAGGCGCGCGCTCTAACCGTTAAAACAAAGAAGGGGCTGCTCCGAAGGCGAGAGCACGCAGCAACCCGTCCCCCGGGGGAGGCACCCCCATTTGGGAAATCCCCCGCGGGCACCAGCGCGCGGGGCCGAAGAGGCGGTGAAGCGCCGTAAGGCGCATAGCCCATGAGTACCCCCTAACGGGGGCGCTCGAACGCTAGGATGAAGGGCGAAATGTGGGTGCGCGCGCAATAGCACTCTATCACCTCGCTAGATGACACCCCCTCTCTCCGCCCCACCATGAGGGCAAAGTACCGGACCACCTCCACCTTTTCACGCAGAGTTTGAGATTCCGCTAAAAGAATTCATCGAGACCGACTGCTGCCGGTTGTTCAATAGCTAACTCCCCGCTGCTCACCGCTTCCTTGAGCTTTTTAGCTAGCGCGGGTCCAATGCTGGGCACCGATGCCAATTCTCTCTCGGAGGCCCTAGCTATGTCTGCCAGGCTCTTGAAGCCAAAAGTGTAAAGCGCCCTAGCCCGCACACGCCCTATACCTTTGATGCTAACGAGCTCGAGGAGCTCTGCCTTAATACCGTGCCTGATCCTTTCTCTTAGTATGGCTAACTCCTTGAACCTAGCTATTAACCCTAGAAGTTTAGAAATCTCAGCGGCCGCGTACGCCAACCACTCCGCTGTTTGAGTGAGAGAATAAAGGTCGCCAGGACCCACGTCATAACGTTCGTATATGTAATCATCTGGTTTCTCCTCAATCCAATCTAGGAGCAGAAGAGCTACTTTAAGGCTGGCAAGGAAAAGCTCATACTCGTCGGGATCTTCAGGCGGAGGTTCAATGAGCTCGCGTCCGAGATCCTCCACCGCTGCATCGAGCCATTTCCTATCCCCCTTACGCAGATAAAGTCTAGGCATATCCGGTGTGATAGCAAGCAGGTGCAAGTACGTTAAATCAGTGAACTCTCGAGGTAAGCTCAACCCTTTAACCATCAAACTTGCCGTACGGGGGTCTAGGTAAAGCTCCGAGACCCTCCGTCCCAGCGGCGTAGCTCTTATGAGCTCGTCCTTTACCTCCACGAACCCCTCTGCAACCAGCTCGTTAAGCACGCTAACGACCAGCCTCGCCAGGTACGCACTGTCGTACTGCTTTGCATAAAGTGATCGAGCTAGGGTTTCCTGCAAGTCGCCCAGAGTGTTCGACAACCCGCTAGCCACCTCCGCTAAAGTTTGACTTCTTAAGGCACGCTCCGACGAAAGTTTCGATGTGATACGCTCTGGAGAGGCTTTTACGTACTCCTCCATTAGGTACTCGACTTCGTCCAGCGTTCTTGCTATCAAGATAGCCTCTCCCACCTTGTCGTATTTCGGTCTGCCGGCTCTCCCAGCCATCTGCTTGTACTCCATCACGCTTATCTCCTCGTGCACTCCCAGTTCCACGTTGTATCTATGCCTGTCCGCAATTACAACTCTCCTAGCTGGCAAATTGACGCCTGCCGCTAGGGTAGGTGTGGCGACAACGACTTTGACCGCGTTACCCCTGAAGGCGTCTTCCACAAGTTTGCGGGTGAAGTTGCTCAAGCCAGCGTGATGAAAAGCGACACCTTTAGACAAGAGCACAGCAAGCTTCTCATTAATGAGGTTCCGCTCGCGAGTAAGCAGTTGATCACACACGGCTTTTAGCCGAGCCCGCTCGCCCCGCCCTAAAACTCGTTCGGTGAGAGCTGCGAAACGAGTCGCAACGTTTACCGCAGATCTCCTCCTAAACGTGAACACAAGAACCTGACCTCCTTCGCTCAAAGTGTCGCTTACAAGATCCAGAAGGGGGTCGTCGTACTCTCTCTCTACATCCCTAGAAGTGCCATCAGCGAACTCAATGACGCCATCGTAGTACACTCCCTCTTTCAAAACTACCGGGCGCCAGTTGCACGATAGAGGCTCCGCGTCCAACCATTCTGCGATCTCATCTAGGTTTCTTATTGTGGCGCTTAAACCGAGTATCTGGGATTCAGGCAAAATCCTCTTCAAGCGAGAAAGCAGCAGCTCCAGTGTAGGGCCTCTACTAGCTTCTCCTACCATGTGTATCTCATCGGCCACGATTAGAACGACTTTGCTCAGCCAGCTCGCCCCATGCCTAATCAAGCTGTCCGCCTTCTCGTTAGTAGTCACAATAATATCGTACTTTTCCAACCACTCATCGCTCGAGTCGTAGTCGCCCACGCTCAACGCTACTTTGTATCCGAGCTCCCCGAAAAAATCGGAGAGTTCCTCGTACTTCTCAGATGCGAGCGAGCGCAACGGCGTCAGGTAGAGCACTTTGCCTCTTTTACGGTCCAACATAGCAGCAGCCGCGAGTACGGCGATCAGCGTCTTCCCAGAAGCTGTTGGTGCCATGACCACTAAATTTGCGCCATCAAGAAGCCCAGCACGGACAGCCATCTCCTGAGGTGGATAAAGTTCGCTGATTCCCCGTCTCAGCAAAGCCTGTTTCACACCATCCGGAAGAGGTAGCTCCTCGACCCGCATCGTGGTTACCGCGTACGCAGCAACAGTATGTAACCTGGCTTCGGCTCTATTATCTCTCCGCTGTCGTAAAGTCGCTCGAGAACCTTCCTGACGAACTGCTCGTCCAGGCCTTTTTCCACAGCTTTGCCGATGAATTCATCGCGTTTAATAGCTTCACCCCCACTTTCCTCGATCATTTTTCTCAATAAATCCACCACGATCAAAATCTTGTCTCTCTGCGATTTCGGCTGTCCAGTCATTACTATGTCGATGTCTATGCTCTTCGTCTCGACATCGTAACCGACGCTCTTAAGGAAGTGCATCATCAGCTCGATGGCGGCTTCGGCATCCTCCGCTGTTACAATGTCGCTAAGTGTCATCTTTGCGTGAGCTTCCGCCAGTCTGATCAGGGCTTCTAACTGCCTAGGTGTGATCGCTATCGGAGAATCAGCTCCTTGGCTCCTTGACCTCATTTCTACGTAAAAGTTTACAAGCTTGTTTTTGGCCTCGTCCGTCAACTTAGGTTTTACGTACTTTCTAGCGTAAGCGATGTACTTCTTGAGAAGTTCGCGTGGTATCACGTGCTCTAAGGATTCCGGATAGTACTGGCGGTGGAAGTCTACCACATACTCTGCCAAGGCCCTATCCCTCTCAACATTAGGGACGTCCGTTATAACGAAGATCAAATCGAAGCGAGAAAGTATCGTGGGAGGCAAATCTATGTTTTCGGTAACCGGTCTACCATGCAGGTAGCGTCCAAAAGCTGGGTTGGCAGCCGCCAGCACAGACGCTCTCGCATTGAGCGTGGCCACTATACCGGCTTTTGCTATGCTCACAGTTTGCTGCTCCATAGCTTCGTGTATGCTGACCCTATCCTTAGGGTCCATTTTATCGAACTCGTCAATGCAGTTGTGAACAACTATACCTTCAGCAATAAAGTTGTGAGCACCAGGTACGTATAGGTCGTACACGTAACCTTCGTACTCCTCTTCCCTGACGGAGGTAATCATAGCTCTGACTGCGCCATTTTCGCCCACCGCAACAACTGATCTACCGATAGAGAGGGTTTCAGCCTCCACCCACTTCCAACTCTCGGCATCGAGAATGAGATGATCTGGCGTTACCAGCAAGGAGCGCCCGTTCTCGAGACGCATCTCGAGTAGCTTCCCTTCCCACCACTTCCTTCTAGCAACAGCTGCTTTATCGAGCCCTATTCTACCGCCGCTGAAGCTAGCTACCTCGACTTCGTCCAGCAAGCTTATTTCAACTAGGTCTCCTTTGGATACCGCCTCAAACGCTGTTCCACGATTGAATAGTTTCTCTATCTCTACCTCGCCCTCACGAACACTTACCAGCGACGCTGGGTGTAGGCAAGCGATGCCTCCATCAGCTAAAACCAAAGCGCCCGCCTCCAGGAAGAAGTCGCCGCTGGATTTTTCCCGTATAACAGCCGCTGTAAGCCCGGCCGCTGTCGATCCCTTACCGCTAGTGTACACCCCCCTCGGGGCTATTGAAGCGACGTACCTCAGCATTTGCGATTTAGCGGTGCCGGGATCACCTATCAAAAGAATGTGTATATCGCCTCTAACCCTTACTCCGTCGGGGTGCAGCTTAGGAACACCGCCGAACAGGAGAAGAGCAATGGCTTTCTTTATCTCCTTATAGCCGTATATTGAGGGGGCTATAGAGCTGATAAGCAGCTCCCTAGCATCTGGCCGTCTCGATAGCTCGAGGATTTTCTTCTCGTCTTCTGGTGTTATTTCTACATCAAGAGATTCTTTTGAGGCTACTTCTATATTGTTTGCCTCCAAAAACATCTGGAATATCGGAGGTTGACCTTTAACGGACCTTTCAGGCGCGACAGTCAACACACCCGTTACAATGGCTCTGTCGCCGGGGCGAACAACGTCGACAAGATCGTAGGTGGCAACTACCTCGATGGAACGAGGAAGCTGGCCCGATGGTAGCTCCTCCGGTCTTTCCTGGAGCACGAATTTCTGCCAGTCCACGAACTTCGACTTCTCTAGCAGGAGCTCGAAGTCGCCCCTCCGCCGCTTATCCCCTTCACCACCGCACCCTGGACAGTAGCTAGGCTTTTCGAGTCCTTCACCCTTCTGGGGCACTGCTATTTCCTCTCCGCACTCTTTGCACTTGAAGACCGCCTCTTTAAGTAGCTGTTTGACTGGGGATATCTTAGTTACTATCCCTTCAATAGCTATAAGTTTACCTAAATGTGTTGCTCTTATCCGTCTCACAGGCACCTTTAAGCTATCAGGGAGTTTTCTAATCCTAACAAAGAACTCGGTAAATCTTGAAGCATATTCAGCATTTTCGATTTTCATTACATCTTTCAGCGCATCGGACGCTACCTTTATAACTAAATTAGGTTCTTCTATAATTTTTTCAGCCAATATTGTATCGAAAAGTAGGATATCATCGAAGTCTACTACAAGTGAGACGCTACCCTCTAAAGCCATTCTGGCTATGCGTTGTCTATATTTGTATTCACCTTTTTCATCTTTAAATGATCTAAAAAATTCGGTAAACCTCTCCGAAAGGTTTACTACTTCAACCGCTTCAGCTCGCTCGAGCAAGGGGATCACCCCGCTCCACGAACTCTACCATAGAAGAGTACCACATCTTGACATTCCTGCACAAAGAAGCGTAAAGCGCTCGCTCTTCGAGAGTGAGCTTCTCGGAAAAATCCCTACTCAGTTCAGGGTTCGCTGTCACCGCCTTCAGAACCTTTTGAAGACGCAATCTGATTATATCCAAAAGCGTAGCCTTAGCCGAGCTTATCGCTCTATCATCTCCACCCTTTAGCTCCATCTGCATTATAGCCAGGCGGGCTTTCACGTAAAAATCCTCGTCGAGCTTCTGGATCTCGTTTGGATCTCTACTTTCTATCCATCGAACTTTATTCATATCTCGAAGCGACGGCAATCTCTCTGGATCTATGTCTACAACACCCCGTTCTATAAGAGGTAGAGCTTCGCTCAGCGACAGCTCGAGCTTAGCTCCTTTCTTTAATACGAGCTCGCCCGACGCCCCTCTCACCACCGTTTTCATGTCCTGCACTACCACAACGGGGACTTGAATGCTCAATGGCAGGAGGGTTTTAGTGAGTTCAATAGCTACCATCACTATCAACGTGCAAACAACCCTAGTAGTGAAGAAATCTTTTACCCAGATAGTACAACGAAAGTTTTCTCCTAGCGATACCGATGTAGTACAAGCTGACGGAGATTACTTGGCCGTGATCTTCCTGGCTTCGCGCTCGGTTTCCCTAAGAAGCACTATGTCTCCCAACCTAACCGGACCTTTCACGTTCCTTGTGAGCACTCTACCTTTATCGGGACCTTCGAGCACTCTAACACGTACTTGCGTTACTTCACCCGTTACTCCTGTTCTACCAACTACCTGGATCACTTCAGCTGGTGTAGCATCGCTCCACTTATCGGCTGGTTCGCTCCACTTTTGCTTCGAACTCACGCAAAAGCCACCGCAACAACCTTTTTCAACGTTACGCTCCGGCTTGACAGCGTTCACTACATCCTTCCCCACCTAACTCTCTTACACCTAGATCTTAGACAAGAGCTAAAGCCGAACCGGAGCTCTCCATTCTCTGATTTTGAGACTAAAATAATAAAAACTAATTATTTTATCGTCCTATCTATTTGCTTATCCCTGCTTTAGCTTTAATTTCGTTGACTTCCTTTATTATTTCTTCGACCAAGCTAGCCGCATCTCCCGGTTCTATTATGCAAGCTGACGCAGCAGCAACCTCCAGCCCGCACGATTTGCCTAAGCGCGCTTTTGAAGGTACGTAGACGTAAGGTACGCCCTTTTCCTCGCAAAGAAGCGGTAAGTGTGCAACTATTTCCGGTGGATCCACGTCTTCCGCTATTAGAACCAGCTTTGCCATCCCTCTTTCTACAGCTTTTGTTGTTTCGTTTGTGCCCTTCTTTATCTTTCCGGTATCTTTCGCTTTGCTTATGGCTTCGTAGGCTTTCTCAGCCAACTCGGCAGATACCGTGAACCTAACATAAAACGGCTTCTCGCTGGACATGTCGCTCACCCATCATCGCCCATTTGCAAGGTGGGAGAGTTTGCAGGCTTTATAAACACACCGCCGCGTTGACCGGCACTATTGCTACAAAGGGCTTATCGCGCAATCCACAGGGTTCGCGTAAGAATGTTATCGTAACTTTAGGTTCTCAGCTTACGTATCGAATAATGCGTTGAGGCTAGAACTAAAAAATACCGAGGAGAGATCCAGTTGGTGCTTCGAGTTGGACGTCCATGAAGGAGATTTTGTGATGCTTTACTTTAACGAACGGCGCTGGTACGTGATAAAAGCCCGAAAAGGCGCGAGATATAGTTTCAACGAGGGCATCGTTTCCGCGGACGACATTTTGGGCAAGACGTATGGTGAAACCCTAAAAACGCACCTAGGGATCGAGTTTAAACTCACAAAACCTACAATTTATGATATAATATACAATTCTTTCAAACGTCGAACCCAAGTTGTATATCCCAAGGACGCCGCGTTGATAATCCTCAAATCGGGGATAGGCCCTGGCTCGCGCGTTGTAGAGGCTGGTACCGGTTCTGGTTTCTTAACAGCAATATTAGCCTATATGGTGAGACCGAATGGAGTTGTTTACACATATGAAACGAGAAGAGAATTCTTAGAGTTAGCTAAAGCTAACCTTGCAATGATAGGAATGGACAGATTCGTTGTCTTCAAGAACAAAGACGTGAAAGAGGGCATAGATGAGCTGGGTGTGGACGCGGTGGTTCTCGACATGGCCGACCCTTGGGATGTTGCCCAGCATGCGTTCGCTTCCCTTCGCAGCGGGGGCCTCCTAGCGTGCTTCGTACCTACAGTAAACCAACTGGAAAAAACAGCTGAAAAGGTTAGAGAAATAGGTTTCGTGCTGGTGGAAGCCGAAGAGTTGCTATCAAGGAAGTACAAAATCTCCCGAGGAGAAACGCGCCCAGAAATGAGGATGGTCGGTCATACCGGGTATTTGATTTTCGCTCGAAAGCCGTGAGCGTAAGGATATGGGAGGAGATAATCTTAAAAGAGAGCTATGGATCTCAGCGTTTCAATGCAGAAGACCCTAGAAACCCTTATTAAAGGTATAAGCGAGCACAGAATTTACAGTTCTACTGACACCACCTTTGCCGTAATGGACGCTATAGTTGAGTGTTTTAAAGAGGCAGAAGACTTGCGGGAAGCGGCGCACTCTGTATTAATGCTAGTCGAAAGCATAGCTAACAGTAGGCCCACGTCCGTGATGTCGCTTCACGTTGCTAGACGTTTAGTGGAAAAAGCGGAGGCCCTCGCTAGAGCCCGTACGCCTAAAGAGAGCGTAGCGGAAAAGCTCGCAATGGAAGCGGCTGCTCTGAAAAAAGAGATCGAAAACTCCGTAACAATCGCGGCGGCTTTAGGTGCCAAGCGTGTGAGAGACGGAAGCACGATTATGACGTGTTCCTATAGCAAGTCCGTGATGGCTTTGTTTAACAGGCTCAAGAGCGAGGGTAAGCGGGTTCGAGTATTCGTCGCGGAGTCTAGGCCTGGAGGCGAAGGGGTTGTTACCGCTCAGGAGCTGAGCGATAAGGGGTTCGAGACGGAGCTTATAGTGGATTCGGCTGCTAGGTTCTTCATGAAAGACACAAACATAGTCGTGGTGGGAGCCGAGGCGATAGCGGCGAACGGAGCTGTGATCAACAAAGTAGGTACATCGCTCATAGCGCTAGCAGCCTACGAGGCCCGTGTAAGAACGTTCGTTATCGCCACAACCCACAAATTCAGTACCGAAACGGTTTTCGGGGAGCTTGTGAAACTGCCGGTGGTCGAAGGGACAGCCTTGCTGCCCGGTTTGGAGCAGATGAAAAACGTGGTAGCCAAGTGCCCGCTTTTCGATGTAACCCCACCGCGTTATATCGACGCAATAGTGACCGAAAAGGGCGTTGTTGCTCCAGAGGCAGTACTGCTACTGGTTAGGGAGATCTATGGTTGGCCCGCCGCGTCCGGGGACGCGGTAGCTTCGGCTAAGAGGCTGGTTGAGGTGGTTAGTGGTGGAGGTCCCGCGTGAGGTTTACAGAATCGCGTTCTTGATAAAGAGCATGAGGGTTCGAGGGGCAGGTAGAATAGCGCGGACTGCTGCTTACGCCATGAAACTCGCAGCCCAAAGGTACAAAGGTGGCGACCCTAGGGATTTCGAAGAGTATATGAAAAATGTGGCTGATCTCATCGGTTCTACTAGACCAACTGCTGTTTCCTTGCACAACGCTTTAAGGTACGTTTTGAACAGAGTGAAGGGCGCTAAAAGCCTCGAAGAGGCCGTGTCGGCGGCTGTGAGCGCGGCGGATTCTTTCATCGCTGCTTCACTCGGCGCTGTGAAGCGCATAGGCGATATAGGCTCTAAGCTGATTGAGGAAGACGACGTGGTGCTAACCCACTGTAACAGCTCAGCTGCTTTATCCGTCTTGAAAACCGCTTTTAGATCTGGTAAGAGATTTCAAGTCTACGCTACGGAAACTAGGCCGAAGTTCCAAGGACTCTTAAGCTACCGTGAACTGGCTGAAAGCGGTATTCCAGTGACGTTAATCCCAGACTCGGCCGTAAGGTTTGTTATGAGAGAAGTCGACAAAGTCGTGGTGGGAGCTGACACCGTGACGGCGAACGGAGCTGTGATCAACAAAGTAGGTACATCGCTCATAGCGCTAGCAGCCTACGAGGCCCGTGTGAGGTTTTACGTGGCCACAGAAACCTACAAGTTCAGCCCTTCAACAATTCTGGGCGAGCTAGTAACGATAGAGGAAAGGGAACCCGAGGAGGTTGTACCCCACGATCTCCTAGCGCGCCACCCCAACCTCAGAGTCCGCAACCCAGCTTTCGACGTGACACCACCTGAGTACATCGACGCCATAATCACGGAGCGCGGCGTCATACCACCTAAGGCTGCCGCAATGGTGCTCCTCGAGGATTATGGTGCAACGCTTGCTGAAGAACTCACCCTTATACCTCTCGACATAGAGGATGTTGTCGTGGAGGCATAATCCCGACCTAATCAGCGGAAGCGCTGGGCGAGGGTGAACGCTTCCTTTCAGCTATGCATTCAGCTGTCACGCGCATTAAAGTGCGGAAGATTTTGTTGGCGCCCCGGCCGGGAATTCCACCCGGCCACCCCACAAGCGTGGATGACCGAGTTTTGAACCCGGGTTCTCCGGCTCGACAGGCCGGCATACTAGGCCAGACTATACGACCGGGGCTAGACGGAGGTTAAACAGGGGGTTAAAGGTTTTACGCGCGCCCTGAACGCAATGTCCTCGTAGGTAGCCAGGTTCTTCAGGGCTCGACTCGTCCCTTGCAGGGTTCCCTGCATTCCCGCGCCCCTCAGGGAATCGCTTCTTATCGGCTCTACAAGTATCAGCACGCTTACCCCCTGCTGGCACGCCTCTCTCGCCAGCCTGCGTACTTTTGCCGCTAGCTTAAGGGTGAAGTCGCCATTCAAGCGCCGCTCTTTCCTTCTCGCAGCTTCGGCGAACTCCCTCGCCCTCTCTATCGTCAGCGTCTTCAACACTTCCAGGTGGAGGATTTTTACAAGCTACTGCCTCACCTCCTCGCTTGGCTTACGGCGTAGCTCTGCAGCAGGCTTGCAACTTCCCTCCTGTAACCGTGGTACAGCGGCCTCAGCTTCTCGAAGCCCGCTAGAATTCGCTCTCTGCTAGGGGCTGCCTGAAGAACCGGAGGCGGAGAGGGCGAGAGGAAAAAGAGTCGCTTCGGTGCTCGGCAGCGGAAAACACACCAACCGGAGCTGACCGCTTTCCTCAGTTGTGCGAATGGCTAGCGCGTGGTTTTACGGGGAGAGCCCTGCTTTCTCAAATTCTGCATTTAACAGTTTCGACATCGGCCTCGTAACGCTCTTCTTAGCGCACTCTTTTAGAAATCTTTGCTCGGTCTCTTCGTACCTAGCGGGTATAATGCTGTCTAACTAGAAAGCGCGTGCTGGCGCGCTTTACCTGCTCCGAGAAAACGCCGCTTGAGCCGATCCTTTTTTACCGTACATCGAAGTCCACTTGAGTTTTGTAGGATCACGATGCAGCTTTAATGCATTCTTGAAACACTTGCTCGAGCAGAACCTCAAAATACTGCCATCGTTTTTTACATACCACACTCCCGTGCCAGGCTGAATCTCTCTACCGCAAAAGTTGCAATTGTATACTCTGACCATCTCCACCTCCTGCAGGGTGCTCAGCGTGGCATTATAAAGCTTCGCGATGGTTTTCAGCTTTACACGCGCTCTTGAGACTCCACCGAGGTCGTCTCTGCTGAAGTTCCCGGCACCTTTTTAATTGCTTCCAATGAGTAAACTTTTGCCACCGAGCGCAACTCCTCTGCAACGCGCCTGCTCTGGGTAGTCAAGATCACTTGAAAAGCGGAACTGAAGTCTTCCGCTAAAAACCGGGCCAGCGCAAGCTTGGTTTCTTCGTCAACGTTGGGTGCCGCATCGTCTAGAATCAACACGTTTAGGTTCCTCGGCTTGAGTTGCCTAAGTGCGAGTAAGATGGAGAGAGCCATTATACTTCGCTGTCCATCGCTCAGCCTAGTGAAAGCTGACACATAGCTACCGTCAAGCTTCCTCCGCACACGGAAAACATAGTGTCCACGTCTTCCACGCGACCCCGTGCTCTGAACTTCTATATCCACCGCATTGTACTCACCGCTAGTTTCTAACCTAGCAAAAATTCGTGAAGCTGCTTCTGATAAACGTCTGGTGAATTTCTGCCGCAAGCTCACGTGGGCGTCGAGGAGTGCTGCCCTGACCGCCATCAAACTCCTGTAAAGGTTGGATACTTTCTCTTCTCTTGTTTTTATATTTTTTAAATTTTCGATATTTACTTCTAATCTATATATTTCCTCAGATAACTGTCTTTCCATATTCTCAAGCTCGCTTAACCTTCCTTTAATATTTGAGATCTTGCGATCGAGATCGTTGATCTCATTTGTAACTCGTGAAAGCTTGGACTCATCGTATCCTAGCTCTCTTATTTCGGCCTCTATTTTCTTCAGCTTCTCTTGAAGTTCAGTATAGCGCAGTCTCTTATAGTAGCTATCGAGCTGCTCGTAAGCCCTTAAAAGCCCTGTGACGCGCCGCTTCGCTTCACGAAGACGTTCTTCCAGTTCTTCCGCGCTCGCTCTTAGCTCGTGAAGTTCTTCCAATCTCTCGTCTAAAGCACTAGATAGACTATACTTCCGGCTTTCGTAATCATCTAGCAGCCGAAGTTCTGGTTCCAGCCTCCTCAGCTTGCGCTCAACCTCCCTTAAATCGTATAGCGTTCGTTCTAGCTTTTCCCTCTTCAATCTTATAGCTTCTACCGGTTCGACCTTAGGCAACGCCTCGGCATCGGTTATCGCACTGCCGCAAACAGGACATATAGCTGTCCCCTGATCCATTATCTGGCGAAGCATAGATTCTTGTAGATCGCGTGCGCAACGCATTCTACTCTCTTCCGACTGCAATGCTTTCATTTCGACTTCGATTTGAGCTATTCTTTTTGCTACGTTTGCGGAATCCCCGAACTTGCTCACAAGCATATCATATTCTGATTTGGACTGTTCCAACTCATCTATTTTAGATTCAAGTTCTACTAGTTCATCTTCCAAATCATTTATATAATTTTCTAACCTTTTTATTTCATTATTAATATCCTTTATTTCATATTCCATTTTTATTGTATAGTTTTTCATCTTATCCATAAGTTCTTTCGACGCCTTCAAGAGTTCGCTTAGGTTCGCCGAGTCTAATCCTTTTAAAAATTCAGCTTCCCGTACCATGTAGAAAAATTCCAATGCCTCGGAAACTTCTTTTTTGAATTTTTCTGCGTACTCTCTCACGTAGTTTTCGTCAAGAGCCGGCATTCTAGCTAGCTTTTCATCTCCTAAGCTTTGCAAAAACGCTTGCAGCCTGCCTCTCTCTTCTATTAACGCGCTCGCCTCTCTGGCACGAGCCTGCAGTGAGGCACGCTCTTCATCAAGGAGCTTTCTCCTAGCCTCGAGCTGCTCGAGCTCGCTAACAAGCGCGTCCCTTTCAACCACCACCTGGCGGTACCTTGTTTTGAGCTCCTCGTATCTGCTTAGCAGGCTATCCCCGCCAAGTTTCGCGAGCTCGTCGCGCAACGCTTTCAGGTACCCTTTCAACTCTTTACCGCTCAGCTCTCTGTACAGCCTCCTCACGTCGGTCAGCCCCAACAGCCCGTCTAAGATCCTGTCCCTCAAACTCGAAGAAGCATGAACCAGAGCTTGAAGCTCTTGATACCCCACAGCGATTTCCCAGTTGAAATCCTCCTGGAGAAGCGCTAGCTTAGACTGTATGTACTGCTCTGCTAAATCGTCGTAGAGTTCGCTCGTGCCTGAAACAACTTTAAGTCTGCTTGCATCACTTTTAGTAAGCACTCTCTCTACCAGGAACCCATCTCTCCCATCATCCAAAACGACAGCCACTCTAGCTTTCTCGCAAAAGTCGTTTACGAGATCTTCTTTCCGCATTAAACGAGCGTTGACTTCTCGAGTTTCACCGAACAATGCGAACTCAAGAGCTCTCACGATCGATGTTTTACCGGCACCCGCGGGGCCGTAGATAACTGTCAACCTATCGTCGAACTCTATAGACAGTTTACCGGGAAAGGCTCTGAACCCTTCAACCTCTAATCTCTTGATCTTTAGCTCCATTGCTTGTCGCCTCTTCGACGAGGAGCTTCAGCTCCTCTCTCACACCTCTTACACCCCGCTCTCTGTAAGCTTTGAGAAGCTTTTCCGCCAACTTGAGAGCTTCAGGGCGTTCCTTTAGGAGCTCTTTCAAAAGTTCTTCAAGGTCGCTGAAAAACGAGAAGTCGTGCATAGAACCGCTCGACATCACGATACCCGAGCAGCTCTCAGCTCAAACCTTATTAATCTCCCTCCTTCTTCGCTCCAAAACCTCCTATAATACCGAGCCATGGGTTACCCTTTATGAAATCTACCGCAAGCACGTAATCAATGTTTTTCTCATTTTCTTTTGCTTCGCTATGTACAACATCTTCGAGCGCTGTTGCTGAGACATTGGCGTCGCTCTTCCTATCCGAGCTCGCAGCGAGCGCGTCGCTGCGTTTCTTAACCTCTTCAATCAATTCCTTCAGCTCCTTTACGACCTTCACTAACTGATCGACTTCTAGATACTCATCGCCTACGCTGCGAGAGGAACCACCCTCTTGAAGGGTGTGTCGCGTCGATGTAGCAACCACTTTTTTGAGAGGAGTAGCTGGTATTGCGATCTCAACAGAGGAGCCGCTAACCCTTAGGAGCCCAATTCCGCTTTCCCTGAACTCGTAGGGGGGTGGTAGCCTTCCGAAGCTGATTTCTTCGACAGCGATGTAGAGCTCTTCGCAAGGTCTGTCTCTTAGCAATCTGTAGATCTCGCTTCTGATAAACCTCCTATCTCTAACCGAACTCCGCGAGAACTTCACTAATCTAACTCCTATTCTGTGCTCGCCTTTTCTGAACGCTACGTCGACGCCTTCGGGAGGCTCTATCTCGGTGTACCCCAGTTCTGCGTAATACCTTCTCACGGCATCAGCGAGTGGGCTTTCTGTTAGTAGTGAACTCCTCTCTTGAACCATCCTTCTCCCCTCTTTTCATTCCAAAGGTAGTTTTCCGGTAAAGCTAGACTCCACACAACGCAGCCTTTCCAAACAGAGAACTGGGGATCCTGGGTTAACCGCACTTCCACGTTTACGCCGCTTCCCAGCCTTTTGCCGAGTAGATGCTTGACTTTAAGCGGTGCGCTTGCAGCTACGTCTTTCAGGTTTTCTGGGACTTTCCACTGGAAGTTACCTCCGCTGAGTATTATCCTGTTAAGCAATGCGTCATGTAGGGTTGTAGGAGTTTTCCTGATGGAGCGCAGTAGAGCCTCCTCAAGCGGCAAAGTCCCTTCTACAGTCTCTTCTCCAAGTCTCGCGTCCCGTATGCTGAGCACACCCTTTTTCCTGAAACTTTCGAACAGCTCATGTGCTGGGTTGAAAACAACCTCGCCGATGAGGAACCTATACCATCCTTTATCTTCCAAGTCTATCTCGGTTAACGTGGATAACCTAACTTTGCATCTAAACCTTTCGGGATTTTCCTTAGCTTTTTTCAATGCTTCACTCAGATCGAGAGGGATTAAGCCGGCTTCCTCCTTGAACCTTCTTACGGCCATCTCGTCGCTAGCTAGGTCGCCGTACCCCAAATCTTTGAGCACCTCTGCCGCTATAGCGTCAGCCTCCGCTCCTCCCCTATACAAGGCTACAACAGCTTCCCTAATAGGGTATGTGTGTATGGGTGTTATCTGCGTGTTCCCGTGCCCCGACTCGACAACCACACACGAGATTTCTTTTTCAGCTATAGCAACGGCTAGAGGCTGAGGTATCACGGTGAACGCTTTCACCAAACCCAACTCTCGATCAATCTTCGCGTGAATCTTGAGAAGCTCTTCGCGCATGTATTCCGGCGCGATTGCGGAAAGCGCCGCTGTAACGTAAAAGCCGTCAAACGAATCTTTACTCTCTTTTAACCCTTTAAACTGATCGAAACCTCGCCTCGACAACTCTGCTAGCACTTGCCAAGCCCTCTCGTCATCCCGCCTAACTTCACCGTCTGTGAGAGGGTACACTACGCTTCTCGCAAGAGCGCTCCTAGCTCCGAGAAACCTCTTAACATCCTCTCCAACAACCAATTGTTTCTCTATCCCAAACATTTTCAATAGGTGACTCTCCTCAAGGAAAAGTCCTACACTCTCGACAACCCTTGGTCTTTGCTCCACTAATGGTCCGTACTTGAAATATCTTGTACCGTAATCCTCACCGTAAGCTGCAAGCGCTCTTCGCGGGTCGAGAGCCGCTCCTCCCATGATACCCCTCAAGTACTGGCGCACCAAACGTCTATATAAAGTGAATCGTGTGTTAGATGCTTGAAAGTATTAGAAACCCCCGCTAACAATGAATCGCAGTTGCGCCAATCGATCCATAACCTCTATGTACTCTCTTTCTATTTTAACCTTCTGCGCGTTAAATTCTTCTTCGCTTATCTCCCCCCGCTCCCTCTTCTTAATAAGCTCCTCCAACTCTTTCACAAGCTCCTTTTGTCTCTTCTCGAGCGCTTTTAACGCGTCTTTAGGATCCTTGTAGTCACGGAGTGAAACGCCCATCAAGCACCCGCGTTCTTGAGTGATTAATAAACGTGTCCCTAGGTTGATCTGGATAACTCACAACGTAGACAGCGTGAGTTTAGGCGCCCATCCTTAAAACGTGGTGCCGGACATATGTGGAAACTGTTAAAAGCTTCTTTTCGAGGCATTCATACAATGCCGAACCTCTATATAGCGGTTAAGCGGTTGAATGGCACAACACTCATTGAAGCAGAAATATGCAGAGACTGGGCTCCACTAAACTACGAGATACTTTCAGCGATACTCCCAGCCAAAGCACGAGCGTACACGCTGGACTCCTATGCTGTTTACTTCACGCTGGGCGTGCGCGTCTTGTTAGAGGACCTGTACGTATCCGCTAAGCCCGGTGACGTGCTTGTAATACCGTACACGAACAGCATCGCGGTTGTTCTAAACGATGTAGAAAAACTCCGCTTTAAATCGACACTTGTTGGGAAAGCTTACGGCAATCTGGAAGCTCTGAAAACCGTGCGCAAAGGAGAGCCCGTCATCGTGGATAGGATAGCGAGAATTAGCGCACAGGTGAGGTAATGTGGTGGAGGAAAAGGCTTTGGGAGTTAAGCTAGTCAGCATCGCGGACCTAGCTAGGCTCGCCTCGAGCATGGTAAGCATGGGCGGTAGCGTGTACATTGTACACTTCGTCCACGCAGGCAAGCACTACTACGGCCTGTTGGCTACATTCCGAGACTACTACAAGTACTACGGCGTGCCTCTGCTCTACTATGTTGAGACGCTGGAGCCACTAAAAGGCAAGTACATAGCAGTCAAGATGGATGAGAGCGGAGAAAAGGTGGAAAGCATCGATGGTGTAAGGGCCGGCTGGATATGCATCCCTATAGTAAATCTCGAGCGTAAACCGGACTTTGTAGAGGTGGCTTGAACGTGAACCTACCCGCCGTGGAAACTGCTGCGTTAGCAAACTCTCTGCTCTGCCTACTGCTAACAATCGCGATTGCTATAGCGCTGAAAGGAAGCGGACTGAAAAGGCAGCTAAGAGCTCTCCGTATCTTAACCAGCTACGCTACTGTGACTCTCTTGTTGAACATATACCTCCTAGGTGTAGTGGGCGGCAACCTGAGTAAAATCTCGCTGGCACTCTCTGCAGCCGCTGTCATCGCGTTGTGGATTGCGGTTTACCTCCTTTGGGCTAAAGGAGAATAATTGAGGGAAGTTTGATACAAAATATAAAAAGATGCGTTATTACGCTATGCTTCCCTACTTTCGTTCGAGGACGATTTCTATAGTGGAGACAAGCCGCTCTTTGCCAGGTTCACCGACTTTTTCGCTACCTATCTTGATCGCCGAGATGTCGACCTGACCTTGGAGGAAGCGTGTCCTGACTATCTCGGCAGCGTCTACAGCCTTAGAGATGGCTCTCCCTCTTGCTTTCAGAGAGACGCGTTTAGCTCCTTGATTGAACTGGATAACGGTTGCTAGCACGTAGTTCATTACAGGCTTCTGCCCTATCAATATGCTGCTTTCTGTTGCCATTCTTGCGCACCTCTATGCTTCGGTCGCTACCCTTAGCTGGTGACCCCTTTTATCTTTTACCCCCACTATTTCAGTTTGACATTCCCCATCTTGGAAAAGAAGAAAAACCAAAAAATATAAAAATTATTATTCTACTTTTATCTTAACACCCGAAGGTTTCTTGGATTTCTCCTCCTTCTCTATTGTTACTGTTAGCACACCATTCTTGTAGCTCGCCTTTGCGGTGTCCGGGCGTACTCTAGCTGGCAGTTTGACCACCTTGAAGTACTTGCGTTCGCCTCTCTCAGCCGATATCCTGATTTCGCTTTCCGTTGCTTCTATGTTTATATCCTCCTTCTCCACGCCGGGCAAATCGGCAATTATCTTAATAGTCTCCTCTTCTTCTATGATGTCCACAAATGGTTCGATGGCCTCGGAGATGCGGGGCTTCGCCCCGAAGCCTGGCCTGATGTTGCCCCACTCCCTAATACGAGGAACCCCATCGGGACCTATTGTGACGGAGAACCCATAGTAGTAGGGCCCTATCACTTTCCTCCTACCGCCTTCGAAACCTTCAAGGCTCTCTCTCATCAGTTCGTCAAATAGCTTGTCGAACTCTTCAAACAAGCGTCTCGTGCGCCTTAGCCATTCGTCAAACTCGTACATATCCGCTCGCTTGCAGCTCCGGGAGCCAGCCTATAAAGTCTTCGCGAAAACCACGCCGAACTCTACTGGAAGGGTTGAGGAGGGGGATACACATAAAAAGCTATAGCTGCATCCTGATTTCGTCATGAGCGAAGGAGAAAGCGTGAGATTCAGAGCAGTTGTGACGAACATATCCATTGTCGATACCCCTTGGGGTGAGCGCGTGGTGAAAGTTGATTTGACGGAAGAGAGAGAAACACCTAGCGCTGTGATAATGCCGGCAGAGCAGTCCGAGCTCGCACGGGAAATAGCGCCCGTTCTCTCGCAAATCATGAGAACTATACCCTTTTTCGGTATGGGAGGTAAGGCCAGGTTGCCAAGGCTCTCTCTATACTTAACTGAGGAAGAATGGGACAGGTTGATCTCACGCCCCACGATAGGCGATGTTATGGAAGTTGAGGTCGCTAAGTCTTCGCTCAAGCTACGAAAGGAGAGTTAAACGGCTAGCGCAACTCGAGATAACGCAAAGGGATGTCTTGGTACTTGCCACCGGGTGTCCATCTCCGTATTATCATGGGTAATAGCTTATAGCGCAACTCGACAGCAGCGATCTCAACAGGGTCCTTCAGTCCCATATCCTTAACGGGTATCAGCGGCGGAGCACCCAACGATAGCTGAAGAGCTCGAGCGCCTATAATCCTAGCTTTTTCGTAGCGCGTTAACCAGGGAGGTCCGATTTTAATTGTAAACTCTGCTGACACAGCGAAAGCCGGAAAAGAAAGGTATAAAAATCTGATTGCGACCTTCTAGTCGAAGCTCGGCTTACCGCCTTCCTCCTCTTCTTCTTTCTTCTCTTCTTTCTCTCCCTTCTTTTCCTTTGGCGGCGCGGCCGCTATTATGTCATCAATCCTCATTATCATGACCGCAGCTTCTGTTGCCGACTTGATCACTTGCTTTTTAACAAGAGCGGGCTCCAGCACGTTGAGCCTGAACATATCGGCAACTCTGCCGTTCAGCACATCGACTCCGGCCCATTTCTCGCCCTCGCTGTGCCTCTTCTTAAGCTCCGTTATCGCATCAACCGGCTCGAGACCGGCGGTTTGCGCTAGTATCGAGGGGATGACCTCGAGCGCTTCAGCATACTTCACGACCGCTAGCTGCTCCTTGCTGGGCAGCTTGCGGGCAAACTCGTTCAGTCTCATCGCAAGCTCGATCTCAACGGCACCGCCTCCAGCTACGATCTTAGGCTCTCTGATCACGTTCCTCACAACGCTCAGAGCGTCGTGTATCGCGCGTTCCGCCTCGTCCACAATGTGCTCGGCGCCGCCTCTGACGAGTATGCTGACTGCTCTCGGGTTGGGGCATCCTTCGACGAAGACCATCTTCTCGTCGGCAACTTTCCTCTCCTCGACGAGCTCCGCGTAGCCGAGAACGTCGGGGCTGATCTCCTCAATGTTCGTAATGATCTTCGCGCCAGTCGCCCTCGCCAGCTTCTCCATATCGCTCTTCTTCACCCTCCTCACAGCCAAAATCCCAGCCTTCGCCAAGTAGTACTGAGCCAAATCATCAATACCCTTCTGGCAGAACACAACATTCGCACCAGCAGCCTTAATCTTCTCAACCATACCCCTTAGTATGGTCGCTTCCTGGTCGAGGAACTGCCTTAACTGCTCGGGGTTTGTGACGTTGATTTTTGCTGTCCACTCGGGCTTCTCGACCTCGAGGGGGGCGTCGATGAGCGCGATCTTCGCCTTCTCAACGCGCTTAGGCATTGCCGGGTGAACAACCTCTTTATCGAGCACTATGCCTTTGATCAACGTTGTGTCGGTTAGCGACTCACCTTTTTTCTTCTCGACTTTAACGTTGTCCAATGAAAAGTCGTACTTACCGTCCTTCTCCTCCACCACCTGGAGAGCCGCGTCGACTACGAGTCCTGCTAGGAAGTCTCGGTACTCAGCGACGTGCTTGCTGCTAAGAGCCGTAGATGCGATGTTCTTCAGAACTTCGCGATCCAGCGGCTTCACCGGTTCCGCGATTTCGTCAATAACCTTCACCGCGTATTCCATCGCCTTCTCAAAGCCCTCGACTATGATGGATGGATGGATCTCCTGGTCCAGCAGCTCACTAGCACGGACAAGCAGCTGCCCTGCAAGCACCACAACGGACGTCGTGCCGTCGCCCACCTCATCGTCTTGGGCTTTAGCCACCTCTACCAGCATCTTCGCAGCTGGGTGCTGAACCTCCATTTCCTTAAGTATCACAGCACCGTCGCCGGTGATTGTGGCGTTGCCGAAGGAATCGATCAGAAGCTTATCCATGCCCCTAGGCCCCAGAGACGTGGCGAGAGCCTCTGCTATCACTCGAGCGGCGTATATGTTGGACCTCCGCGCGTCGCGACCGGTCGTTCTCGTCGAACCCTCTTTCAGTATTAAAACAGGTACAGCCGCACTCATACTTCGCACCGAGGGGTGGTGCCGCTTCGCTTCTATATAAATTTTTCTTCGAAGCGTCCTCCGTTGCAGCATGAACGCTTTTAAAGACTCTACCCCCTAGCAGCAGCGTGTCCAAGCATAGCCTGCTGTTCGATGCGGCTATGGTTGCGCTCATAGCCGCTGTTCTGATCCTAGGAGTCCCTAGACTTTTATGCACCGAAACCCCCCTTGCTGTTGTCACTAGCTGGAGCATGGAGCCAACACTTCATGTTGGGGACCTTATAGTGGTTAGCGGAAGAGAGCAACCTAAAGTCGGCGACATCATAGTCTACGTGAAACCCAACGGCGAACTCATCGTGCACCGCCTTATCGCGGTAGAGGAGACGGCGTGGAGAACAGTCTATATTACCAAGGGCGATGCAAACCCGTATCCTGATGAACCGATCACTCCTGAACGCGTAAAAGGCAAAGTGATTTTCGTGATTCCTTACCTAGGTGTGGTAAGACTTTTTGTTGAACGGTTAATCCACTTCGGCTTCTAAACGCTAACAAGAGTTTCGATATCTAAAAGCCGGAAGAATCTCTTAATATTTCCTAACACACATTGTTTCGTCGACTCTGGTGGTGTACAGTATCAGTTAGGGCTTGCGAAGGGTTTATAGAAGGGTTTTTAAGGCTTTTAAAGCTGTGGCGGAGGAGGTGAAGCATATAGCGAAGCCCACGTACCGCATCGAGAACGTGGTAGCCTCTGTAACCCTCAACCAGAAATTGAACTTGGAGAAGATAGCGGAAAGGGTACCAAATGCCGAGTATTCGCCGGAGCAGTTCCCCGGGCTAGTGCTGAGGATTTCACGACCGAAAACTGCTACGCTTGTTTTCTCAAGCGGCAAGATGGTGTGCACGGGCGCTAAATCAGAGAAAGAGGTACGAAGAGCGGTTAACGCGATAGTCTCACTGCTGAAGAATTACGGAATAGATGTGGAGGGCGAGCCAATAATTGAGATTCAGAACATCGTAGCTAGTGCGAACCTAAAGGCGCTTGTTGACCTCGAAAAGGCCGCGTATCTGCTGGAGAACAGCATGTACGAGCCAGAACAATTCCCTGGTCTCATATATCGAATGGATAACCCTAAGGTGGTCCTACTGATATTCTCGAGCGGAAAAGTTGTATGCACGGGGGCTAGGAAGGAGGAGGAGGTGAAGGAAGCGATCAACAAGTTATATGATAAGCTCAATGAGATAGGCGCGCTAATACTGGAATAGGTGTCGCGTATGAGCTCGTTCACGATCAGAGAATTCGCTCCTAAAGACATAGATGATGTTATCAGGATAAATAGGGAAAATTTACCCGAAAACTATCCCCAGTTTTTCTTTAAATTACATTATGAGAACTTCCCTAAAGCCTTTCTCGTCGCCGAGCACGAAGGTAGGATAATCGGCTATATCATGTGTCGCGTGGAAACAGGGAAACTCTATACGATACCCGGTGTCGGTAGGCAAGGCCACATAATCTCCATCGCTGTAGTGCCAGAAATGCGCAGAAAGGGTGTGGGGCAAAGCCTGATGGTAAACGCGATGAAAGCCCTCTATGAGTTCTACGAGGTAAATGAATACTACCTTGAAGTTAGGGTTTCAAACATTCCTGCGATAAATTTATACACTAAGCTTGGTTTTAAACCGGTGAAAACCATCAAAGGATATTATCTTGATGGTGAAGATGCTTATTTGATGGCAAAACCAGCCCCATAGCTTAATTTTTCTTACAATCATCCTAAATAGACACCTTCTGCATCTGCTCAAACAGGTCTTCGAGGATTTTAACAGCATCTTCTCTCCTAGTTATTGAAGTGTAAACACCATTGGTCAATATTCTATCTATTTTTTTATCTAGCCATATTTTCCCTATAAACATTTTCTTTTTACTTTTCAAAAGTGAAAAGGTTTCTCCCTTGAATGTTATCATATCGTCGTTTTCTTTCTCGTATTTTAATTTAGGAATTTCTATCCGTAAGCTTTTCATGCTCTCCTTTAAAATATTCTTCTCAAACCACTCTCTTATACCTTTCTTGTAACGATCTAATACGACAGACGCTAACCCGCTATACCCTACAAGTAGGTACTCGGGTCCTTCTGGATCTTCAAAAACGCAGTAGGAAGAAAGGGCTGTGAACTTCGCTGCGACTAACCTGTACTTTTGGGGCAAATGGATATCGAAAAGCAGTGTAGACCACAGCGCTCTTTCAGCAGCTGTAGAAAAGTGGCACTTGGAATCCCTGAGGATTGTTAGAAAGAGGTCCTTTTCGTCGGGTGAGCGGGGCGTGAACGTGAGCGAAATTGACCGCTCGCTTTTCTCACAGTACCAGACCGCTGCCATCATCAGGGCCCCTCCTACTCGGAAGCCCCATAACGCGCCTTTGTGACCGTAGACTTCGATATCTTCTTTGAAAGCGTGCTTTAGCTCTGCTTCTATCCCCTCCTTCTTTTTTAGTTCTCCAAGCCTCTTTTCCCAATTTTTCCTGAAAGCTTCTAGAAGTTCGTCAACGCTTTTCGCTTTTTCAAAGGGGGTTTTCTCTAGCGAGACTTCTAATCTGACTGAGAAACTGTCGGCCAACCTGAAGATTTCGACGTCTCTAGACTGCCCTTGAGCAACGATGTCCCAATCCTTAGGCACACTCAGCTCGAAGTGCCACCAACCAACCTTCTTCATCGGTTGCCGGGACTGATAGCTTTGAACCATCAAGCGGATAGCGTAAACGGCGATATAACCTTGTCTACGCGTAAATTGCTGAAAGTGGTTTAACCGCCTGAGCGCAACTTACGATCTAAGCGCGCGAAAATTTAAAAATAGCATCGCACAGACCCGTTGGAGTGCTATGCCTATACGGGATCCCGCTAAACTGCAGCTTGCCCTAGATAAAAACTTCCGTGTGAAAATCTGCCGAAAGTGTGGAGCACGAAACTCTTGGAACGCTGAAAGATGCCGCCGGTGCAAGAGTAGAGCACTTAGACCGAAGAGATATAAGAAGTGAGAAATGTTGTTTTGAATAATTTCCTTTACTGTTTACTTAATGTGCTCTTTTGCATATAAGTAGATGCCGTCGAGAATACCTGGACCTCCCTCTCGGCCATGGGGGCTCATCCGGTACTTCCCTCGAAGCCTCGTAACTTCGTATATGCTCGCCGCTGTTTGGGCAACAGCGTCCTTATCCACCCCTTCTATTATCACATCTTCCTTGTCGACTTTCACTTTAACTCCAGGCATTAAGCGGGTTGTAATTTTTCCACGTCGTCCCAAGAAGTTTTCTATGATTACTATCCCGTTCTTATCGTCTACTTTTACGTTCATTGGGAAGTGCGCGTAAACTATCTTCATTTTATACCTGAAACCTTTTTCTACCCCGACTATCATGTTCTCTATCTTAGATGCTAGCGTGTTCACCACTGAGTACGTCTTCTTATCAGCGTTAAATGCCTCTAAAACTATTTTTCCATCCTCTTGAGTGATGTTCACGTTCTTGGCGTGGGAAAAGTCTTTTTCAACAGAGCCTAGCGGACCCTCTACTCGAACCCTTTTACCCACAACGTGCACTTTCACACCTTGGGGGACAGTTACCTCCCGTCGAACATAGATCTCTCGCGCCATATGCGATTACACCGCTACTTTCGAGCACTCTTTAAGGTTTATGCCCAAAGACCGCAAGAATCTGCTGTGAGGCAGTACGCAGTGATGCCCGTGCCGTCTCAAACCATGCATCGTAACAGGGCGACGATATGTTTTTAAGGTAGCTATTAGTGTCAACCCGAGAAAGGGGGGAATGAGCGACATACTTGAAGACCTCTTAAAAGGCATTTACAAAGAGGATACAGTCATAAAGATACGGTTGGAAAAAAGACGCGGAGGATCTCGATACGTCACAGTGATCGAAGGAATTGACGAGAAAGCTTTCAACCATAAAGAGCTAGTTTCAACGTTCAAAAATCGTTTAGCATGCGGGGGGACCGCTAAGGACGGTAGGCTCGAGCTTCAGGGCGATCACAGGTACAAAGTGCGAGATTTGCTGATTGAAATGGGATTCTCTCCATCGAATATTCTGGTGGAGGAATGACGGCAAAGGGCTCACGCTCAATGCAACTCCACTCTCATGTTTGAAAAGCCAAATAGTTGATCTACTTTTTTATTATATTATTTCGTCTTCTGAATAATTTTGGATTTCTCTTCGAGCTGGAACAAGTACGATACCCGTTCAGCACCTCGAATATCGTCTATGACCTTCGCAACTGCCGAGGGTACAAAGCTTCTCCAATCGCCCCCTTCAGCCATTAAAGCCCGTATTTTTGTCCCTTCGAAAACCTCTCTCTTGAAAAACGGTATCGCAATAACTTCGAAACCCGCCTCCTCGAAAAGCAGTCTTGTCAGCGGCTCGTTCGTGTATACACGCTTGAAGCGTGGACATAGAGAAACCACGAGTTGCACCCAAAGCGAATGCTTGCCGTCAGTGTCTGGGACCGATGCCACTATCACTCTATTCCACAAACCCTCTTCCTTAAGCGCCGCTGCTATCATTTCGATCCTTTCACCAGCTGTAAACGGGTTTCTATAACTGTGCGAAAACTGAGCGCTTCCCACAGCTACCACCACTTCTCTTTCCCTTTCCACTATCCACTTCAAAGCGTGAAGGTGCCCGTAATGAAATGGTTGGAAACGACCTATGAAAAGCGCGCGATCGGCAACCACGTTTGCCCTGAACGGCTACCCTTTTTAAAACCTCTGAGCGCTGCTCATAGCTCAAAGGTACCTCGCAAGAGGAGTTTCCCTCTAGGGGGCCGCTTCCTGGATGCTCACCACCTCGCTGTAGAATTCGCGTAGGACATCTAAGTATTTCTTCTCACCACGCTCAACCTTGTCCATTTCCTCTTCAACTTTTCTAGTCCTATCAACCGAAATCATATCTTTGAATTTTTCGTTAAGGTATTCAAAGACTTCCATTCCAAGCTTTGTCGGCGCTATACTACGTCTCTTAGTTTCGATAACGTATCTCCGCTCGAAGAGGGTGGAAACTATTTTCGCGTATGTAGAAGGTCTCCCGATACCGTTCTCCTTCATTAGCGCTATGAGATCCGCTTGTGTGTACAGCCTTAACGTCGGCCTCCTGCTGCGTTCCACTTCCGCTATTTTGTAAACTCCCGGTTCTATCTTAAGCGGAACAAATGTCCTGTAAACGAGCGTGAAACCAGGTTCTGCAATCTCGGTGTAAAGAGCCATTTCTTTCGAAAGCGTGCAAGAATCCGTTTCGACACTCACCCTAAAGCGCTCCGTCTTAACAGCCGCCTCGCGCATTTGGCTCGCCACGAAACGTCTGAAAATCATGTCGTACAGCCTGTAGTGGCGCGCCGTGAGCGGCCTAACTAGCTGTAGTATACCCTGGTTGACAAGAGCCCTTAGGGTCTCAGCGTCATAGGGTCTGGTCGGCCTAATACACTCGTGAGTCCCAGGTGGCGCCCACGAGCGCCCAACAAACTGCTGCTGGAAACCGCGCTCTGAAAGGTAGGTCCTGGCAACCCCTATCCCGGTTGCAGAAACGTGGATACTATCGGTTCTGTGGTATGTGATTAAACCCAGTTCGAACAGATCCTGAGCTATTCGCATCACTTCGTCCACCCCTAATCCTAACTGAGCGGCCGCCTCCCGGAGTAGGGTATCCGTGGTAAAGGGAGGTGGCGGCGGCAGCGTAGAAATTTCGCTTCCAAGTTTTTCGACTTTCGCATAGCTTTCCCCTAGCTTGCTCTCGAGCTCTCGAGCCTCTTTGCCTATAAAGTCGGTTTCAAAGGTTAGAACCCAACCATTCTCCAACCTTACAGTGTACATTGTCTTGTAGCTGCCCTTCACCTCTTTGTATCTTTCAACAACCCAGCCGAGAACCGGCGTTTGAACTCTACCGGCCGACAACCGTCGTGAGCCAAAACGCTCCCAAAGCTTCATGCTGAGTGAGAAACCGATCCACCTGTCCTCTATTCTACGAACCAGCTGCGCCTCAACCCTCTTCAAGTCGACATCCCTCTGGTTCTTCAGCGCATCTTCGAAAGCCCTCCTAGTGACCTCGTGGAACTCAATCCTCTTGATAACACCAGTGTAGGGTTTGAGCAATGCGTAGAGGTCCCACGCTATTTTCTCACCTTCCGTATCAGGATCAGTCGCCAGCAGCACTAGGTCGACTTCCCCAGCGACTTTTCTCAAAGCGTCGATCACGCTAGCCTGATCCGCGATATCCGTAGACCCGCAGTACGGGCACGCGCCGTCTTTACCTTCTGTGAACTGCTCGCCACAGGCACGGCACTTCTTTATCGTTGCATAAATAGGCACGAAATTCCCGTTCTCTACCACGACCCCCCACAACGTTTTCCCCCGATTTTCGCCTTGTCCACTATCGCCCACTATGAGATCGAGCACGTGACCTTTACTGGCCGCCACGAGGAGAATCATGTTGCCGACGCTGACCTCGTAAACAGGCAAGCCCTCGATGTTGCGACGTGAAGGTCTGCCAAAGAATGAAGCAATGGTCCTAGCTTTCGTCGGAGATTCCACCACAACAAGCGCCGTCTTCACAATATCGGTGAACTCGCGCTTCAAACTTCCCCGAGCTAGTTCACGTATCAACTCTCTGTCCTCGTCGATCTCCGCTAAGACTTTAGCTAGATCGAGCTCTTCGAGTTTGACCCATGACGCATCGTCAGTGTACCACGCCACTTGCTTCATCAAAGCTTCGAGTAGCCTCCTATCGCTAGCCACGACAACCGATAGACCCTTGGATAAGCCTCCAGCATACATTCGCGATGTTCTACCGGATGCTTGAAGATACGTGGGTGCATCGGGCAGGAGTAGGTACAACTTGCCGTTTACGGTTCGTAAAGAAGCTAAGGTCCTCTTCTCCAATTCCTTAACAAGCTCCTCACGCGAAACTAAACCCTGCAGAATCTTCCGCAATTCCATTAAACGGTCGAAGAGATACCCTAAATAACCCTCTGGGCGGGAATCAGCCGCAAGAGATTCGGTGAGCATCCGGTATGCTCCCTGCTCCAGATTCTGCAAACCCCTCCTAAGGTTGGCAACAAGCCTATCGAGCGCCATGGCTTCATTGCCTGAGAGGACACTTCTCAAAACCTGTGCAAGCTGGAGAAGCCGCAGCGGGCTCGCTTCCTCAACTTCTGCCGCAAACCTGAAATGCGGTACTTCGGCGAAAACTGCGTAGCGTATAACATGCGGCATATCGATACCACGCACCAACAGGCCGTAGTAGGTTGCGTAGCCTAGCAGAACGTCGAGTTCCCCACGTTCGAAAGCATCTATATCTCTCTTATTTTTTGATGTTAAAAGTTTAGCTTTTATACTTCGGCTTTCAAGCTCTTTAAGTATTGCATCAATTTTCTCTGGAGGTGTTCCAGGTTGAACGAACACTAAACCCCCTTTCCCCAATCGAGCAACGATGTCGGCAACCTTTTCTTCTAACCTGCCTTCATCGAGCAAGGTATAAGCATCAACAACATTTCTCAGTAGCTCAGCTCTTGATCCTATCTCGAAGTTCAGCAGTTCCCTAAACAGCTTAACTCTTAACCCTCTTGGCCTACCAGTCGCCGTTGAAACCACGAGGACCCCGATCTTGCTGCCGGATAACAGATTCTCTAATCTTTCCCTTGCCACCCTTAATTCTTCTAAAATTGATTCATCCTTAGAACTCCTTCTAGTTATAGAAATTTTTATCAATTTCAATGCTTCATCTATAGCTTCTTTTGGTAAGCCTAAAAGCATTAATATTTTATCAATGTTTTTGGAAGATTTTATAATGGCGTCAACGTCGTCCACAAATATGAAATCGAAACGCTGGTTACTTATGATATCGAAATTTTTGACTAAGAAACTGGAAGTAGTTATTAGAACATCGAAATCACCGCTCCGTATGCGATCAAGCAGCTCCCCCTTCTCCTTATTGTTCATTGCAAAGTAGGCGAGAACCCGAATGTTCGCCTCAATTTTTTCTTTGAATGCTTCCGCTCTATCTCTTGTCTGTTTAACAAGAACACTTGTTGGAAGTATTAGATATGATTTCTTACCCTTTTTAGCTAGGAAAAGCGCCATTATGATACCGAACACGCTCTTACCAACACCGGTCGGCGCTAGAATAGTGAATGAAGACCCCCTTAAAACACGCCGAGCCCAGGTTCTTTGAGCGCTCCACGGTTTACTACCTAGAGCATTCTCAAAGAAGTTTTCAAACCTGTTCAACTCCTCCTCTTCTAGCAGGAGCTCCTCGTACTTTCCGCGCTTTCCCAACTGATTAAGGAGCTTAACGACTTCCTTGAGAAACTCGAGACGAGATGAAAATGAGCTGGTTGAGAGAAGCCCTGGAACTTCGGGTAAGCACTCTACGCACGGGAGACCGAAAGCTAGACGCTCATCAGCGATATCGCCTCCGCAGTTAGGGCATTGGCTCCTAACTAGCATCCGAGTCATTCTAAGCTCCTATGCCGCCACCAACTACGATGTTAAAAGCTTTAGCTTCTCAAGACGGGAAAACGTTTTCCGCTAACACGAACCTTTCAACAGCGTTTTAGTTCGCCAACGCGCTTTATAACGCAGGCACCTGTGCCTAAGGGGGATTACCGCTCGCGATAGTTTTCAGAAATAAAAATGCAGTCTGTTCGGAAACTTCTATTAAGCCACTCCGGCGAGCTTCAGCAGCCTGTTCCAGTTTTCTTCCACATCACGTTTCAACTCCTCGAGCATCCACTTGTACTCGGGTTGCAGCAGGTGGGAGAATCTCCCCTGTAGCTTTAAGTAATCCTCGATCGGCCTCGGGCTCTTCACTAGAACGTTGATCCTGTACATACCGTCTTCGTACTCGTAAAGCGGCCATACGCGAGTAAGCACCGCCAGCCTAGCGATTTCGATCGATTTGGATGGGTCGGCGCGCCAACCTGTGGGGCAGGGGGCGTAGTAGTGGAGCACAGTAGGGCCTTCGATGCTCGCAGCCTTCGCTATCTTGTTGTACATGTCTACAGGATACGCTGGGTTTAGAGTGGCGGCGTACCTTACCCCGTGAGCGATCGCTATACCTACTAAATCCTTCTTCCGTTCGGGCTTACCGGGTATCACCTTTCCAGATGGACTGGTGGTTGTCGCAGCGCCGCGCGGTGTAGCGCCACTCCTCTGGATACCGGTGTTCATGTAAGCCTCGTTGTCATAGCAAATGTAGATCATGTCGTGACCCCTTTCGAGCGCTCCGCTGAGCGCTTGGAGCCCGATGTCGAAGGTCCCGCCGTCGCCGCCAAACACGATCACTTTTGGTCTTCTCACGCCGCGTTTCTTCTCCAATGCCCTAAACGCAGCTTCAATGCCAGCCGCTGTCGCCGCGGCGTTCTCGAACGCGTTATGAACCCAGGGCACTCTCCAGCTAGTGTAGGGGAATATCGTGGTAGCGACCTCCAAGCAGCCGGTTGCGGTTACAACGACCTTGGGACCGGGGACCGCCTTAAGCGCGGTTCTAACGAGCTGCGGTACGCCGCAGCCGGCGCACATCCTGTGGCCCGGTGCGAAAAGCTCTTCGCGCGGAATTTCCCGAAGAGCTTTTATCTGTGTAGCCATTTCACCTCACCCCCAACCATACTTCTCGCTCTTCAACTTTACCTGATTTAGCGGCTTCCTTAGCCCTCATGAAAGCCTCCTCCACGTGCTCGGGTAGCAGATCTCTGCCTCCAAGCCCGTAAATCGCGTTGATCATCAGCGGTTTCTCGCTCTCGTTTGCAAAAGCGGCAGCCACGTCCATGAAAAGCTGCGCGCCAGGGCTGCCGAAGCTGTAGCTCCTGTCCATGGCAACGATCGCTTTAAGCCCCTTTAGCTTCGCTAACAGCTCCTGAACAGGGAACGGGCGGTACTGCGTAAGGCTCACAACCCCAACCTTCTCGCCCTTGCTACTCAGCCTGCGCGCAACGTAGCGTGCCGTACCGGCAGAAGAGCCTAGTATGAGTACAGCGACATCGGCGTCTTCCAGCCCGTAGGTCTTGATCGGCTCGTACTTTCTGCCGCTGATTTTTTCGTACTCGCGGAACACCTCGAGTATCACCGGGTAAACGCTCTTGAACGCCTCCGCTTGGGCCTTTTTGAACTCGAAGTAGTAGTCGAAAAGCGCAAGAGGTCCGTAAGTCATCGGCTTCTCTGGGTCTACTGGGTTAACAGGCACTTTCGGTGGCAGGAAGCTTCTCACAGTGTCGTCTTCCAGCACGTTGAGAGGTTCAAGAGCGTGGCTAAGTATGAAGCCGTCGAGGTTCACGATGGAGGGGAAGAGCACGCGTTTGTCCTCAGAAACCCTGAAAGCCATAAGCGCCAGATCGTACGCCTCCTGCACGTTCTCAGCGAAGAACTGTATCCAGCCGGCATCGCGGACCGCATACGCGTCGTCGTGGCTGCAGTGTATGTTGATCGGCGCCGAGAGAGCCCTGTTCGCCAGAGCCATCACAATGGTTGTGCGCATCGCTGAGGCGATCCACATAATCTCCCACATCAACGCGAGACCTTGAGATGAGGTAGCTGTGAACACGCGAGCTCCCGCAAGCGAAGCCCCAACACAGGCGGAAAGGGCAGAATGCTCGCTTTCCACAGGGACATAGGAGGCGTTGAGCTCGCCATCGTGTACGTAGTCGGCTAACCTCTCCACGATTATCGTCTGCGGCGTTATCGGGTAGGCCGCTATCACATCGACGTCCGCTTGTTTGACTGCGTAGGCTACAGCTTCATCACCAGTCATCCCAACCCTACGCTGCCCCTTAAGCTGAACAGCAACGGCCATTCAACCCACCTCCTCCTCAACCATCTTTATCGCCTTTACGGGGCACTCGTTCGCGCAAATTCCACAACCCTTACAGTAGTCGTAGTCGATCTCAACTCGATCGTCCTCGTGCCGTATAATGGCTGGTTCAGGACAATAGAACCAGCAGAGCAGGCATTTGATGCATTTAGACTGGTCGATTATCGGCTTGAGGGCTCTCCAACTCCCTGTCTTGTACTGCACTGAATTCCCAGCTTCAGCGATCACCGGAGCCGATAGATCCCTCCAGGTTAGGAGCTTAGACAACGCGACTCACCCCTTCGAAGCACATTTTAATCGCCTCTGCGTTCCGCGCTGCCACTTGAGGATTCTTGAACCTTTCCTCTACAGCCTTAAGCACGCTCTCCAACGCAACTACGCCGGAGGCTTTTACGAAAGCGCCTAGCATCGGAGTGTTGTAGAGAGGACGTCCGAAAATCTCCATCGCCACCTTAAACGCATCAACGCTCCATACGCTCAACCCGAGAGCTTTAGCTCCATTCAAAAGGTTGGGATTCACGTCGCGAGCGTTCACCACCAGCAACCCTCCCTTCTTGACCCCTTCTAGTATGAGGGAGGTGATGTACTGCAAGCTCGGGTCGATTACGACGACAGCGTCCGGGTTGTAAACTCCGAAATGCTGTTCGATCGGTTCGTCCGACACCCTTGTGTACGCCCTCACCGGCGCACCTCGCCTTTCTGGACCGAACTCGGGCGCGTGGTAAACGTACTTACCTTCCAGTATAGCCGCCCTTGCCAGCAGGTCGCTAGCAGTCACAACACCTTGACCGCCACGCCCGTGCCAACGAACTTCATAGAGCATTCTCGGCCGCGAGGCTGGCGTAAATATCCTATAATTGCTTTTCTCCACCCCATGGAGCGCATAAACAATATATCTGACCTCCTTCAAGTGTAGGGGGAGAGAAGGATGGGGGAGAAACTGGTAGATGAACTTGTGGAAACTCTGTCTCAGATGGAAAGAGAAGTGGAAAGGATGTTCAGGGACGTATGGATGAAGCTGTCCACAGAAACTCCTCTAAGGTTGGGGGCTTGGGAGCCGCCGGCCGACGTCGTCGATAGGGGGGAGGAAGTGGTGGTTTATGTCGATGTACCGGGGTTCTCTAAGGAGGACATAAAGGTTAAGGTAACCGAGGATTGCGTCGAAGTTTTGGCTAAAAAGAGCGAGGAAAAGGTCATGGAGGGTACGTACATACTTAGACAGAGGTTTAGGGAATCCCTTTACAAGAGAGTGGACCTTCCGGTCAAGGTCAAACCCGAGCAAGCGAAAGCCCGCTTGGAAAACGGTGTTCTAGAGATAAGGATCCCGAAGAGCGGCGTAACGAAGGAGATCCAAGTATCGGTCGAGTGAAACTTAATCCGGCGTTCACGAAATGCGATATAGAAAAGTTGCGGTAGGAGGCACTTTTTCTTTTTTCCACCCAGGTCATAGACACTTATTGAGGTACGCTCTCGAACTAGGTGAAACCGTGATCGTAGGCATTACTAGCGACGAGTTCGCGAACTCTCTCGGTAAACAGCATCCGATCGAACCCTATGAGGAGAGAGCTCTTCGGGTTTTGCGATACTGTCTCCGCAAAGCCAAAGTGGGACAGCGCGTTGTCGTTCTCCCTATCGACGACGCAGGGGGGCCCGCATCTAACGACCCCTCTGTGGAAGCGATAATTGCGACAGAAGAAACTGCTATCAGAGCTATCGAAGTTTCATTAAAACGAGTTCAGCTGGGGCTGAAACCTGCGGCCGTGGAAGTTGTGGAGCATGTCCTTGGGGTAGATGGTCGACCGATCTCGAGCACAAGATTATGGCATTCATTTGCCAGCGGGCAGCAAGAATAGATCGCCGGCTGGTCTTCGGACGCACTTACGTTTTAGGTCCTTCACTTGCTCGGCGGGCCCAGCTGCTAATAAGTTTCCGAGAAAGCACGATTATGGCCATGAACCAGCTAAAGGCCCAAAGCGCGAAAACAGCTAAGCCCAATACTGTGCGAGCCCAGCTTTCCTTTACGACGGCTACTATTAGGGCATCGATCGCGTAAAGGAGGGCTACCGAGGAAAGCCACACGAGGACTATCAGTACGCCAAAAACTAATAGCGATCGCAAGCCGCTCACCTGGGCGTCAACAACGCAGAAACAACAGCTAGCGTGCTGCTTACTACGCCTAAGGCGATTAAACGAGCAGCCACTTGCTTTTCCTCGAGTGGACCCTCGACAGCCAGTATTAGTCTCACTAGCGAGATGGGGGCCGTCTGGCTGCTCGATGCTACAAGCTTGAAGCCTTCCCGCACCACAACAGGCCTTTCCTTCATCTGTCGGTGTTCTTTGAAGCCTCCAACCGAAACGATGACTAACGCGCCGTTCAGTATGTGAGGGATTAGGGTCACGGCAGCGATGAACTCCAGATGGAGCAACGCGGCTACCGCTCCGATGTAGGCTCCCACCATAAGGCTACCAGAGTCCCCGTTGAGCACGCGTGCTGGCCACTTATTGTAAGGAAGGTAGCCCGCAAGAGCGCCTAAAAGAGGTAGCAGCAGTAAGGCTCCCTTGGGTTCGAACAGGTAAGCAGATACGGTGAGAGCTGCAGCAGCTGCGAGCGACGTCGCCGGCATGACGCCGTTAAAGACATCTAACATGTTAACAACGTTTGCTGGTCCTGCAGCGACTAGTGGCAGCAAAAGCCAGTAGACTATCGTCAGCCGCAAGCGACCCAGCAGTGGCACGAGCGGGCGACCGAGTTGAACATGGGAAGGTAGTGCAATATGAGCTGCTACCAGCGGTAGGACCGTTAAAAGGGTGAGAAGAGTTTTCGTACGTCCACCTAAGACTTTGAAATCGTCTACTAAACCCACAGCGAAAGCAATTGATGCAACGGCTGCAAGCACGCAAATCTGAGCAGCTAACGATGTGTCTAACAATGCTGCTGCTAGCAACGCCGGCATGGTTGAAGCGTAAATCGCTATGCCTCCCGAGTATGGCACTAGCGGGCGACCGGGCTTATGCACGTCGGGTCGCACATGCTTCAGCGCACTCATTGCCTTCGCAACCCTAGGGGTGACGGTGTAAGCTAAGACGGCTGAAAAAGCTAGAACAATGAGGTGCTCATAACCGCCCATGTTGATCGCCTAGAAGCGCAGCCGCTATTATAGGGAAAACCAAGGTGGCGTCAGCTGGTACGGTGACGTGCTTCGCGTTGGGCTTCATCTTGCCCCAGCTTATGGCTTCTCTCGTCCTAGCTCCGCTCAAACTACCGTCAAACTCTGTTGCCGTTGTAATGTAAACCGCGTAATCGAGACCGCCTTTGAACTGCGCCCACCATATAACATGGTGCTTGCTTATTCCCCCTCCTAACGCTATCGCGCCCAACCTCTCGGAGTCCATAACAAGGTTGGCGATCGTAGACATATCGCCTAAGACATCGAGTTGGATTTCGTACCCTCTGCTCCGCCCAACCTCATTGAAGGTGAATACAGCTGTTCCAAATGCCGAGTCGACGATGCCGGGAGAGAAAACCGGGATCCCTTTCCTTGCCGCGGCGGCGAGTATCGATGTCCCATCTTTAAGCCTTAAGCCCACCTCTCTCGCGAGCTCGCTGGGCGTCCAACGGCTTTTCCTGGCAACCAGTTCCTCCAGCATCTTATGCGTGAATTCCTCTACAACCGGCCCGTAGCTCTCTTTAGGAACGAGAACGTTACCCAACCTGTGTATCTCGAGTTCCCACAGCATGCTGTCGTCAAGTTCGAACTCGCCCACGTAGTAGCAGCTCAGCGATCTGGCTATGTCATGATCGAAAGTTCCGCCGGTTGTTACTACAGCGTCAATTAGACCTTCCTCGATCATGGCCGCTAGCACCCCTCTGAGACCCGTTGCTACGAGGTTTGCAGTGAAAGCCAGGAAAACAGTGCAACCGCTATCGGCGATCATCTCCTTTGCGACTTCAATGGCTTTGGAAACATAGCGCGCGCTGAAACCTCCCATTTTACTATACATCACCGCAAGCTTTGTAGCATAAGGTGAAATCTCCCGCAGCTGCTCGAGATTCACGTCTTCGACTCGGTTTGATAAAAGTGTCTCCCTCACCGAGCCCACGTTCACTCCCTCACGTACAAGTAAAGGCGGTGAGACCTTCCGCCGTCCCTGAAATCTTCCACGAGCTTGGGTTTCCAACCTGATATTTCAAAATCGTGCGAGACTATCCTGGCTCCTGGTTTAGCCTCTTTTTCAAGCTTGGGCCTTAACCTTTCGTTCACGGACGTCAATAAATACATGAATATTACGTCAGCTGGTGGCAGCTTGATCTCGAAGAAGTTCCCGTTTATTATCAGAACCTTATCGCTTACACCTTCCTTCATAGCATTGTAGGCAGCCCTGCTCGCTAAATCGTTCCTGATCTCTATGCCTATCGCTCTCGCTCCGAACTCTTTCGCTGCAACGATTAGAACTCTCCCATCGCCACAGCCCAAATCTAGCAGCAACTCGCCAGGCTTAAGATCAGCCAGCTTCAACATCTCTTTGATAACTTCTACGGGTGTAGGCACGAAAGGTACAGATACGTAGTAGCTCATACGCAAAGACTCGGGGAACCCCCGATAAAAATTTCTCGCGGCACATCTTACGCCGCCGGTATTTGCTCGACGTTAAAGGGCTGGTGGAAGTCGGAAAACCTTCTGCGCTTGGCGCCGGGGCCGGGATTCGAACCCGGGCGGCCTTCACGGCCAACGGGTTAGCAACCCTTAGCGCGCTCTACAGCGTGTCGCCCTGGACCAGGCTAGGCGACCCCGGCACTTTCATGACCAAAACTAGCCCCACTTAAATCCTTCGCCGACCTTAGAGCTAGAAATGAAATTGAAGCGCATCGTGGTCACAGTGCGCGTCAACGCTTATATCTCCCTTTCTCCCGCCTTGGACGGGGCCCGTGGCCTAGCATGGAAAGGCGCCGGCCTGCGGAGCCGGAGAAGGCTCGCCCTCCGGAAAACCCGGGTTCAAGTCCCGGCGGGCCCGCCATCTAGCAAAGCTTTCTCCGAGTGCGCGACCTGTGTTTGAGTGGATACCTGCGAATGTAGCCGCAGCGCAGGCATGTTACCACCAAGCGTTGCCCGCCGCTGCCCCTCTTTATCCTCAAGCGCGCCGTACGACCTGGAACAAGCGGTGTTTTGCATCTCCTACAGTACCTTCTCTTTACTTTTCTCGGGAGCTTGAGCCGGGCTTTGGCCGCTATCCGGAAAGCCAGATCTACGTACCTCCTTGCTAATTCTTCATCCGTTTCCAGAGCCTCACCAGCCAGCTTGAGCAGGATTGCTATCCTTTCCCTGGCTATATCTTCCAGGTGTTTCTTGACCATGCGCGTAGGCATGACGGAGCAACTCTACACCGCTATATATGAGCGCAGTCGTGTAGAGAAAGCTTTTAGAGACCACCAGCTTCCCCGTATCAGGGGGCCGGGGTGGCCGAGTGGCCCAAGGCGGCGGGCTGCAGTGGCGTCGTTAAGCCTTAGAGACCCGCTATTGACCCGGGTTCGAATCCCGGCCCCGGCTCTATCATCTACTTGCCACGCAGCATTGAGCATGAGGTCGCGTTAACCGCACTAGCTACATTCTCGGGGGAGGCTGTATTCCTAGTAGCTTCATCCCGTTTTCCAGCGTTGTAGCGACCATCCGCGTGAGGGCGAGCCGCGCACGAGCTTTTTCCTCTGGCTCGGCTTTGATTATCGGGACTTCGTCGTAGTATTTGTTGAAAGCCAATGCCAGCTCGTTGAGGTACTGCGGGATCAATTCAACCTTTAGCTCATCGGCAGCCCTGGCAACGACCTCAGGGAAGTATCCCAGAAGGAAGAGGAGCTTACGTTCTTCCCTGCCGAAAGCCCCCTCTCTCACTTCAGGCTCCAAGGAGCCGGCTTTCAGTAGTACGGACTTAGCCCTAACATAGGCGTACTGGATGAAGGGACCGCTGTTGCGATCGAAGTCGAGCACTTTCTCCCAAGCGAACGTCAAGGGTCTTGTGGGCGAGACGCTGAGTATCGCGAATTTTACTGCGCCAATCCCCACGCTCTCTGCCACATTGCGGTTTTCAGCTGGAATAAGACCGCGCTTGGCGAGCTCTTCTCCCGCCCTCTTTACCGCCTCGTCAATCAGTTCGTCTGCGCTTACGAACCGCCCTCTTCTACCCGACATTTTAACACCGGGAAGGGTGACCATCTCGTACGCAAAATGGATAGTACTCTCAGCCTCCTTCACAAAGCCCATGGCGTAAAGAGCAAGGCGCACCTGTGCTTGCTCTAGGGCCTGTTGGGCACCTACGACGTTTATCACCCGATCCACCCCAAGCTTAAACTTCCAAATTGTGTACGCGATGTCACGCGTAGCATAGAGAGTTGTACCATCCGAGCGCACTAGTGTAAGCGGCGCGACGGCGAAACTACTGGGCAGGGCAAGTCTGCGCTTCAGCTCTGGGTTCTCTGCCAGTTTGTCCGCGTCGAAAACCAGCGCACCCTCTTTCTCCCTCGTGTAGCCGCTAGCTCTCAACCTCCTAAGAACATCGGCTGTTAACCCGTTCCACACGGTCGTTTCGCTCTCCCAATCCCAACTGTCAAAGTGTACATCGAGCCTGCTCAAGGTTTGCTTGAATCCTTCTATACAGTAGGTGGCCACTTCTCTCACAAGGTTAACTGCCCAGCGCTCGCCGGCTTCGTACGCTCTGTTTATCGTGTATATCCTCTCTAAAGGGTCTTCGCTTTTAGAAGCCTCGGAGATAACCGTAAAGAGCTCTTCATCCCTTTCCATCAACTCCTTGGCAACCCACAGCCAATCAGCAAGCTCCCCATCTATCCTGGTTCTTTCCTCTGGATCTGCCGATTCTCTTTTCCTTTGGAGAACACGGATGTTAACGACAGCGTTCGTTATAGCGTAGACCAGCCCGACGAAGTGATCTGGCTTTATGTCTCTTTTCACACCCTTTGCCTTTTCGAAACCGTAAGCGGCATACGACATCTGCAGCCCAACGTCGTCCACATAGAAATGAACTTCAACGCTGTGCCCTCGGGCTCGCAAGATCCTGGCCAAAGCGTCGCCTACAATGCAGTTCCTCAGGTGGCCTACATGCAGTGGGTGAACGGGGTTCGCACTGGTGTGCTCAACTAGAATCTTCAAAGGTCTGGGATGAGGGTTAAAACCGTACTTTCCCCCCATCTCAGAAACCACGCTCCACACAAACCTGCCATAGGTATCTGGATTCACTTCCACGTTGACGTAACCTCCCTCGCTCCTTGCCTCGCCTACAAATCGCGCGTTTCGGTTGAGCTCAGAAACGAGTAACGCCGCGAGTTGAGCGGCTCTACTCTCATCTCTAGCCAACCTATAAACATTGACCGTCAAGTCGCCCCGATCTGGAGGCGCTCTTTCAATCGCGGAAACCGGATCTGCTTTGATACCGATTTCTGAAAGCACCTTTCCAACAGACTTTGAGACCTCATCTACCAGCAAGCTGTGTGCACTGTAGATATGCATCATCAAATGCCCTCTCCGATCGGCATCTTTTATCTTCATTGCCACGAGCCCTTGCCCTCCAGTCTGCTCCAATACTCTACCTAGGAAGCGCAAAAAATTAAGAGGGGATGGCTCACCAGCACACGGGGCCCGTGGCCTAGCACGGAAAGGCGCCGACCCTAAAGGGGCGTAAGCCTTCTAAGCCGGAGCGGGCCTTTGGCCCTCGGAGAACCCGGGTTCGAATCCCGGCGGGCCCGCCATATGTTCTTCGAATGAGCTTGCAATGGGAAGTCGTTTAAGCTAAACTCGTTTATGATTTTATTCTACTAACCATCGACTTGTTTTCCTTTAATATAATGTATAAATTTTAAATATAATACCGACGTATTACCGATGTAACGCCCATAATCGTAATTGTGTTTTTTATTTTGTGAGCTTATTTTTTAAATATTCTAACCGTGTTAATTGTATTCCTAACTATCTTACGCGTACATATATTCCAGTAAGCAAGAGCTTCTTTGATAAATAAAAAATATATAGCGTTGGAAGAAGATTGGAAAAAATAATAAAGAGAGTCCACGTAGAAAACATATAAATTACCCATGAGATCTCTGATAAGTCGTTTTTACCCCCAACTCCCTATTTCGGGACACTCCTATAAACTTCTGAAATGGAGCCCCGGCCGGGATTCGAACCCGGGTTCTCCGCCTTTTCATAGGCGTCGGTGCCTTTACCAAGGCGGCGCCGGTCAGCGCTTAAGGCTTAACCGGGCTAGGCCACCGGGGCCGAGTTGCTGCTTTCCCTGAGAATTTTAAGGTTTACGGAGGAGGGGACAGCACTCCGCTGCGTAACTACGTAAAGTGACTTGTTCTCAGCATGACGTCTTTCTCTTTTGACTAGCACACTTATGCCGCGAAACCTATGGATTTTTGCTTTGGTATCCTAGTTTGAGCTCCTATGGACGCGCGTGCGCGGTTCCTTTTCTTTCTAAATTACGCGTTGACGAACGCTTGGTCATAAGTATAAGGTGCGAGGCGAGGATCCCAAGTGGAGTAATAGTTGCTTGCTTAGGTTAGATTTATGCACAACTTTAAAGCTGACGACAACGAGAACGCGTATAGCTATGATCTCAACGAAAAAACAGATGAATGCTGGCTTGTACCGTGTGGAAGGCCCAGCAAAACTTCGAGTTGAAAGAGGCTCTTTCTACGCTCTCGGGCGCGTATATAGTCAGGGAAACGAGCTTGTCGTACCGCGTGGTCTTGTTGTGTGCTTGAAAGTAGAGACGCCATGTATAGTGGAGATCTCAGGAGGTGTAATGACGGAAGCTAAACTTGAGGAGGAGGTTATAGACCAATGGAAAGTACTGGCTGAAACCCTAGCTGAACCCGGCAGAATACTTGTCGTCGGCGAAACGGACAGCGGAAAAACCACGTTTTCCACGTTCATCCTTAACACGGCTTTATCGAAGGGGTTGAGCGTTGCGCTGATAGACGCGGACGTGGGACAGAACGACGTGGGGTGGCCCGGCACGGTCGCTTTGGCCTACCCTCCCAAACCTGTTTCTTGGCTGGGCGAGCTAGAGCCTGCCGCGATATACTTTGTGGGATCGAACACTCCTATGGGGTGCGAGGATGCCGTTATCGTGGGAGTTGCCAAACTTATGCGCAAGGCTTCAGGAAGGGACCTAGTCGTAGTTAACACAGACGGGTGGATAGCCGATCGACGGGCTTTATCCTTCAAGGCGAGGCTTGTAGAAAGCGTGGAACCCGACACGCTAGTGGTTATGGAAGGAAGTGGGGCTTCAGAAGCTCTGGCAAGGATGTTCGAGGGCACGAAGGTCCGAGTGGTTAGAGCACCTACCCCGCCTGCCGCTAAAGCCAAAGAAAGAGCATTACGCAAAATGAGGAGAGAGATGTCCTACATGGAACTCCTCAGCAAAGCAACTGTAAAGCAGTTGAAGCTGAGGGAAGTAAAGCTGTGGGGACACTATACCTTTAACGGGCGGTACGATCCTAGGCTGAGCGCAGCGCTCTCAGCGATAATGGGCTTCGACGTGCACGCTGAGGAATGCGGAAGCATCGTGGTGCTCATAGCCAGCGATGATTCAGCCTGTAGGAAGCTACAGGAAGCCAGAGAGCAACTGGCTAAGCTTCTCAACAAGGAGACATATACGTCCTGCCTCAGCGTAACGAAAGGGGCTTTGGTCGGCCTACTCGATGATCGTCTAGAGTGCATAGGTATAGGTATAGTAGAGGAGGTGAACATCAGGGATGGCGTAATCAAGATGAGGACGCCGTTCATCGTCGAAGGGGTTCGAGCCATAGTTTTCGGACGTTTGCGGGTATCTAAAGAGGGTATTGAACGTGAACGAGGCCCGCCACCGATAGCGTGAGTTGCTGAACAACAAGGTTTTTCTGGAGCATTGATCAGGCTCCGCGTGAGCGAAGACGCTATCGACGTGCTTATTGACACGATGCTCGAGATCGCCGAACAAA
>Ga0315298_1001036_pt1 | contig 52739 bp, 42 predicted proteins | sample WHS_1_MG_FD_203077 | JGI IMG/M metagenome (GOLD analysis project Ga0315298, IMG submission 203077) | Extremophilic microbial mat communities from Washburn Hot Springs, YNP, Wyoming, USA - WHS_1_MG | ecosystem: Environmental > Aquatic > Thermal springs > Hot (42-90C) | place: USA: Wyoming... | reverse complement strand
ATGGTGCGGCATATTGCCTGAGCGTTGCCGGCCCCTTACGATGGCGCGCTTGATGCCGGCGAGGAGCATCTCATGAAGCGAAAGTGGTTGCTGGTTGCCGCGGTGCTGTGTCTGGCAGGCACGATGACGCTGGCGCGGCAGGGAATTGTGAAGACCCGCGACGGGCGCACCATCGAGGGCGACATCACCGACAAGGGTATGGAGGGCGTCACCATCACCACGAAGGTGGGCGCGTCGATAACCATCGACCGGGACAGCATAGCCGCCATCGAGTACGCCGCCAGCATCAGGGACCTCTATAAGCAGCGCGTTGCCGCTCTGCCGCGCGACGCGGGGCCGCGGGCGCATCTGGAACTGGCGCAGTGGCTGTTCGACGCGAAGGAATACGATCTGGCGCTGGTCGAGGCGGAAACGGCCCTTACGCTGGACGCCAATAACGCCGACGCGGCCGCCATGAAGAGGGCCATCGAAAAGGCCATGCGCTGGGGCAAAACCGCCCCCGCGGCTCCCGGAACGGTGCGGCAGCCTCCCGCCGCCACACGTCCGGCGGCGCGCTCGCCGCAGGAGCGCAGGCTGCTGGATGCAGATGAGATCAACATCATCCGTCAGCGCGAGATAGTCGCCCAGGAGCCGCCGCTGCGCGTGCGCTTCGATCGGGATGTCAGAAGGCGTTTTGTGGAATCGCAGGCGCAGGGAACGATGCGCGATTTTGCCAACCTTCCGCCTTTTGTGCAGGCCATGACCATCCTCAACCGCGGCGCGCCGGAACTGTGGCCGGATGTGAAGATACTCGAGGACCCCGCGGCCCTGGCGCAGTTCAAGCGCGTGGTTCAGCCGATCGTTCTGAGCGCCTGTGCCAGCAGCAGTTGCCACGGCGGACCGAATGCGGGGCGGTTCGTGCTCAATACGTCGGTGCAGAACGATCCGGCCACATACACCAACTTCTACATTCTGACGCAGTACTCGGTCAGCGTTGACGACGCCCGGTACAAGTGCATCGATCGCGTCAGGCCGACCGGCTCGCTGCTCGTGCAGTACGGCCTGCCGCGCGATGTGGCGACCGTCAAACATCCCGAGGTGCAGGGCTATACGGGCGTGTTCCGCGGCATGGACGACCCGCGCGTGCAGCAGATCGTCATGTGGATGGGCCGGGTGCTCAAGCCCATCGAGCCGGATTACGGCATAGACCACCCGCTGCGCAGCACCCCGACGACCGCGCCGGCCGAAAGGCCCGCTCCGCTTCTGAAGCCCTGATCGTGCGCTGTCCGCCGGGCGCTTTTATGCCACCATGCCCGTTGCCGATGCCGACGCGAATCTTCTGATGCTTCTGGCCGCGGTAGCGACAGTCACCGCCGCGGCATGGGCGGGATACAGAATCCGCAGACATGCGCACAAGACATCGCTGCGGCAACTCGCCGCGGAGATGCGCATGAGTTACGCGCAGCGCGATCTCTTCGGCCTCGCGCAGCGCATCGCGGGGGCATTGCCGGCGGCCCGGACCGCGGATATCGAGGTGCGCGATCTCGTGTTCGCTTCCGAAGGCCCCGGCCACCGTTACGTCTTCACCGTGTTGTGGACCGAGGACGCCGGCGCCGGCGAGGTGCGCCGGCAGGCGGTGGCCACGTTTCATGAGGCGTCCGGCCGGCATGAAGCGGTTCCGGCGCTGTCCCTGGCCGAACCCGACCTGCCCCTCGTTGTGCAGTATCGGCGGCTTCTTTCGCAGGTCCGGCAACAGGTTCACGAAGCGGGGCGGTCCGGATAATCGCATGGCGACAGGCAAGCCGCGGTTGCCGGATGCGGGCAGCGCCGGAGCGGCGAAAGCGCCCGTTGATTCCTCACCGCCGGTGGTTCCCAAAAAAGGACAGCAGGTCGTAGGGGCTTGGCGGCAGCAGCCGCAGCATGCGCAGCGCGAGGGCCGCGAAGAAGCCGAAAACCATGCCGGCGATGTGGGTCTGATAAGCTACCGGCCGGCGTTCGGGCTGGGGCAGCTGGGCCAGTACCATGTTGCAGATGAAATAAGCCACCAGAAAATAGCCCGCCGGGAATCTGGCGCTTCGTGTTCCGAAGGGCACGATCAGAAGCGATCTGGGTCGCAGAGCCAGAAAAGCCCCCATGACTGCTCCCACGGCGGAGCTGGCGCCCACGAGTCGATGCCCCGACGTCAGGAGAAACGCCGTGCCCCCGGCGATGGCGCCCCCAAGATACAGCGCCAGGAAACCCGCGTGTCCGAGTACGGCGTTGAGGCTTCGCCCCATCAGCCACAGCGCCGCCATGTTCGCCAGCACGTGTTCCCATCCGGCGTGAACAAAAGCATGAGTAACGATGGCCCACGGCCGCGCTTCGGCAGGATCAAGTTGGAGGGCATCTGCCATGCGCGGGAAGACGAAAGCCGCGGCCGTGCTCGCCAGCGTGACGATGACCAGGGCGTGGGCGGCCCACGGACGCGACGGCGCGGCGGCCGGGTCAATCCCCGGAACGTTGCTGCTGCCCATGGCCGTTGTTCCTGCGGACAAGCCGTATGCGCCGCCCGCCGCGCGAATAGTTCACCTCGTTCATGTACGACTCCATCAGCAGCAGACCGCGCCCGTGGAGGCTGTGGAGGTTTTCGTCGGCGGTGGGATCGGGCACGCTGGATCTCTCAAATCCGGCGCCTTCGTCCTCGATGATTATCTCCGTCTGCTGGGGGCTGACGTGGGCTTCGATGCGCACAACCTTCGCGGGGTCGAACTTGTTGCCGTGTTTTATGGCGTTGATTATCGCTTCTTCGAGGGCCAGCTTTATCGCGAAGATGGCGTCCGGAGCGTAATCGTACCGTTGCAGCTCCTCCAGAATGCGCGACTGCACCTGGCGGCTTTCGGCGAAGTCGGAGGGGATAATGAATCTCAAGCAGCTGTCCACAGCCGGGTCCAGTTATCTGCGCGGCAGTCCGCCGGCCCCGACCGGCCCTGTCATTCAAAACTCTTCATCGCCTCTGCACGCCCGGGAAGAATCCGAAACAGGCGATTGAGTTTCGTTATCTGAAATACTTCCATGATCTGCGGCCGGATGCCCGCCAGCCGCAACTGTCCGTTTCGCGCCCGGATGCGATTGTTGACGTTGATGAGCATGCCCAGAGCGGCCGAACTCAGGTGGTCAACGTTGGCAAAATCCAGAAGCAGCTTGGGGCGGTCGCGCGAATCGACAAGATTGATAAGCGCCTGGCCGATCTGGCTTATGTTGAGCTCGTCGAGGATGCGGTTGTCGGTGAACTCCACCACATGAACGTCCTTGTCCTCGGTGATGCGGATATGGGGTCCTGATTCGGCCATAGAATGTTCCATCAATGTTGGGCACCGCGAGCATCCCCTCGCCGCCGACAGCGCCGGCGTGCGACGGGTCAACGGCAGAAACTACGAATCTCCCGTCGCGCTGTCAAGCCGCGCTGCCGGCGCCCGCGAGAGAGGCGCCAGCCCCCAGCGCGCGGCCGTCGGGGCGGGCGCATTGCGGGTACGCCGTTTGCGTCGGCCGCGAGCATCCGGCTATACTCAGGGGCTGCCTCAACATCTGGCAGGATGGATATGCGAATGCAGGAAGGCGGAAACGTTATGACGCGCACTGGCCTGGCTGCCGTCGGAGTACTTGTTCTGGGCGGCAGTCTGGCGGTCATGTTGTGTCTTGGCGCCGACTCGCCGTCGCCGCGCAAGGTGGAGCTGTACGACGGCAACACCGTGCCCTCCGACCGGCGGCAGCTGGCGCTGAAGATGTCGGACGTGGTCAAGGAGGTGAACGTAAAGCCGGGCGACGTGGTGAAAGCCGGCGATGTGCTTCTGGTGCTCGATGACCGCGAGGAGCAGCTTAACCTTCAGATAATCAGGCTGGAAGCCGAGTCGGATGTGGCGGTGCGGGCGGCGGAGACGACGCGCGACTACAAGAAGGTCGAACTGGCGCGCGTGCAGGACATGCACAGGAAGCAGGTGGCCACGCAGCAGGAACTGGACAAGGCGCGCCTGGACGCCGAACTTGCGGAACTGGAGATAGGCAAGGCGCAGGTCGAGCACGGCCAGCGGCAGATACAGGCGCGGCGGCAGGAAACGGTTCTGGATCGCATGCGCATCGTCTGCCCGCCGGATATCGACCGGGCCGTGGTTCAGGAGGTTTCAGTCAGGCGCGGCGAACTGCTGGAGGTGGGTACCGGCAAGTCGGCGATAACGATAGTGAAGAACGATCCGTTGTGGGTGCAGGTGTGGCTGCCAATACCGGTGGCGCTGGGGCTCAAGCGTCAGGAGGAGCGGACCGGGCAGAAGCCCCGGTTGAAGGTGATTTATCCCGACACCGGCGAATCGCGCGAGGCTACAATCATATACTATGATCCGGTGGCCGACGCTGCCTCAGGCACGCAGCGCATCCGGCTGGAGATGGCTAATCCGGAGAATCGGCCGTCCGGTCTGCCGGTGAAAGTCGAGGTGCCGGCTTCGGGCGGCAACTAACGCCGCCGGTGTGGAAAGGCCGATGTGAGAAGGGGAGCCGCCGCGACCGAAGTCCGATAAAGCCGGACGGGTGGCAGATCGCCGGGCATTTGCGGAATGTGAGCAACAAAAAGGGTGCGCCGTGAGCCGAGTAGCCGAACCGTCACCGCAGGGACAACAGCAGCAGCAACAACAGCAGCAACAGGCGCCGCGCTCGCGTCTGGTGCAGCGGCTGCTGGATGCCTCGGCGAGTCTTCCATCGTTTCTCAACGACCTCGTAACGACGCAGGCGGTGGTGGTTGCCGGCACCGAAGCCGCCGCTTTTCTGCTGGAACGCGCCGAGAACAACGAAGTGCGGCTGCGGCCGGTGGTGCACATCCGCCCCGACGACAGCGACGCGCAGACGCGTGCGGCGGCGCTTCAGGCTTTTCAGAGCATCGTGACCCAGTGCCTCCAGCAGGGAAAAGACGGCGCCATAGATGTCGGGTCGCCGGACGGCGGCGAGCCGCAATTCTGCCTTGTGACGCTGCTGCGCAACGAATCGCAGGTGGTGGGCGTGTCGGCTGTCGTCACCCGTGCCCGCGACGCGGAACGGGCGCGACAGCGCCTCACGTCGATGCAGCTGGTGGCAGGGTATTTCGAACTTTATTCGCTGCGCCGGACGGTGGAAGAAGCCAGAACCATCGCCGACCAGCATCAGCAGATATTGCAGTACGCCGGCGCGGTGGCCATGGCCGAGGGATTCCATGCGGCGGCGCTGGCGCTGTGCAACGAGCTGGCCACGCGCCTTTCCGCGACGCGCGTGGCGCTGGGATGGGTCAAGGGGGTGAAGATTAAGGTCAAGGCGCTGTCGCACACCGAGAAGTTCGACAAGAAACAGGAGCTCATCGTCCAGCTGGAAAAGGCGATGGAAGAGTGCCTCGACCAGGAGGAACCCGTCGCCTACGACCCGGCCGGCAAGCGCAACACGGCCAACGTCAACCGCATGGCGCGGGAACTGTCGCGGTCGCAGGGCGGCAACATGGTGCTGTCGGTGCCGCTGCGCCGCCGCGACAGGATAGTGGGCGTGCTCACGGTGGAGTGGTCTCCCGAACAGCAGGTTGACGACCGCGACGAAGCGGGCGTGGCCGTGGCGGCCGATCTCCTGGCGCCGCAACTGTCCGACCGTTACGACAACGACCGCTACATAATCACCAAGGTCGGCCACAGCATCCGCAATCTGGCGAAACTGGCCATCGGTCCGAAATACACGGGCACGAAGCTGCTCATCGCCTTCGGGCTGGCACTGGCGGTGTTCGTGGTGAGTTATCGTCCGATGTACCACGCCCGCGCGGCGGTGGTGCTTCAGGCGCAGGAGATACGGACGATATGCGCGCCATTCGACGGCATACTGGAGGAAGTGAACTATCGTCCCGGGCAGGCCGTAACCCAGGGCGCTGTGATCGCACGCCTGCGCACCACTGATCTGGAGGTGAAACTGGCGGCGGCTCTTGCCCAGGCGCAGAGCAAGGCGGTAGCGGCCGACAAGGCGCGTCAGGAAGGCAAGCCCGCGGAACAGCGCATCGCCGAAGCCGAACGCGACGAGGCGCTGCGCCAGGCAGACCTGCTGAAGTATTACATAGAGCAGGCTTCGTTGCGCGCGCCGGTGACGGGGGTGCTGATGAAGGGCGACCTGTTCGATCGCCGCGGCATGCCGGTGCGCCAGGGAGAGCCGCTGTTCGAGATGGGGCGTTCGGATCCGGCGAATCCGACGCGCCTTGCCGTCGAGGCCGAACTTCAGATAGCCGACCGCGATGTGCAGGAAGTGGCGCTGGCCATGCAGCGCAGGCGCGCCGGCGGCGACGGAGAACTGATCGACGGGCATCTGGCGGCCACGAGCTACCCGGGCGAAGACTACAAGTTCACGATCAGCAGGCTTGTGCCCATGAGCGAGGCCAAGGACGGCGACAACATATTCAAGGCTTACGCCGTCGTTCATGACCCCGCGCCATGGATGCAGCCCGGCCTCACCGGCGAGGCGCGCATCGACATCGAGCGCCGCTCGCTGCTGTGGGTGTGGACGCACCGGCTGGTTGACTGGATAAGGCTCAAACTGTGGATCTAGCCGTGCTGGAATGGCTCTGGACACATCCTGCATATCTTTACAGCGCCGCCGGCGCGGCAGCGCTGCTGGTGGTGCTGCTGTATGCATGGCTCCGGAAGACGGGGCAGATAGTGCCCGAACGGACGATGCATGTTCGGCCGACTTTCTCGGAAAGCTGGTATCGGGTGAAGGATCTGCGCGCCAAGCTTCGCGGTACGGCGCAGATCTCGCGGCAGTTCTACCGCGGTGAACGCTGGTATGTGGTGCGCGATCCGGCGGGGAATCAGTATCACCGCCTGAGCGAACCCGCGTATCGATTCGTGGGGCTGCTGGACGGCCGGCGCACCGTGGCCGAGGCGTGGGAACTTGTCGGCGGGCAACTGGCCGACGACGCGCCGACGCAGAACGAGGTCATCCAGATACTTTCGCAGCTTCATTCGGCCAATCTGATCGAGGCCGACGTGCCCCCCGATGCCGCCGTGCTTCTCCGTCGGCACAAGAAGATGGTGCAGCGGCAGTGGCAGGGCCGGCTGATGAACATACTGTTCCCGCGCATTCCGCTGTGGGACGCCGACCAGTTCCTCAAGCGCTGGATGCCGGTGATGAAGTATTTCCTCAGCCCGTGGGGAATGCTGCTGTGGCTGGTCGTCGTGGTATGGGCCATCGTCTCCGTGGCGCCGCGCTGGTCAGACATGTACAAGGCCGGCGAGCAGGCGATCGATCCGGCCAACTGGCCTTTCCTGTGGCTGTCGTTCATCATCATCAAGGCCATCCACGAACTGGGCCACGGCTTCATCTGCCGGCGCTTCGGGGGCGAGGTGCACGAGATGGGCGTGATGTTTCTCGTGCTGGTGCCGGCGCCGTACGTGGAAGCCTCCACGGCGTGGGGATTCCCCAACAAATGGCACCGCATACTGGTGGGAGCGGGGGGGATGATCTTCGAGCTGTTCGTCGCCGCCATAATGGCGTTCGTATGGCTGAACACCAGCACGGCCACCGGCGCGGGCAGTTTCGTTCACGGGCTGGCGTTCAACATCATGCTCATCGCCAGCGTGTCCACGGTGCTGTTCAACGCCAACCCGCTGCTGCGCTACGACGGCTATTACATGCTGTCGGACTGGCTGGAGATACCGAACCTCCGCTATCGCTCGACGGAATACACGCTGGGGCTGATCAAGCGGCATCTGTTCAAGGTCAAGAGCCACGTTCCGCTGCCGCCGGTCGGCCAGCGCATATGGCTGTTCATCTACTGCATCGCCAGCACGGTCTATCGCACGATAATCGGCATTCTGATCATTCTGATGGTGTGGCAGCGCGTGCCGGTGCTGGGTGTGCTGATGGCGCTGGGCGGGGTGATAACGTGGCTGACCGTGCCGGTGATCAAGCTGCTGCGATATCTTCTTATCGAGCCCGAACTGCACCGCAAGCGATGGCGTGCGGCCGCGTGGATTACCGGCGCCGCCGCCGTCGCCGTTATAGCCGTCGGCTTCATTCCGGTAAGGGTTCACTATTATGCCGAGGGTGTTACCGAGCCGGCCGAAAAGACGGTGGTTTTCGCCGGCGCCAACGGCGTCATCGAGCGGGTAGTGGCCGCCGACGGGCAGGTTCTGAAGAAGGACGATGTCATCGCCGTCTGTTCCGACCGCGAGCTGGAGCTTCAGATAGAGCAGCTGCGCTCGCGCATGCGCGCCCTGCGCGCGCGGTGGGAAAAGGCGGTTGTGGAGGACCAGGCCGAACGGCTCATGCTCGACCGCCAGATGCGCGCCGTGCAGAAGGAGCTGGATCGCGCTCTGGAACGGCGCGACAAACTGACCGTGCGCGCCCCGGCCGACGGCATGCTCGTCGCTCCCATGCTCAAGCACATGGTCGGGAAGTACGTCCGCGAAGGCGAGGAACTGGGCACGCTGGCGTGCTGCGGGGTGCTGCGGGTGACGGCGAGCATCGATCAGGACGATGCGGCGCTGCCTTATCTGAAGGAAGGCAAGGAGGCGCAGGTGCGCCTTGCCGGCCAGCGCGATGTGGTATTGACGGCGGTGGTGGAGGAGAACCGCCGCGCCACGCCCACGTTCGAGCTGCGCCATCCGGCGCTGGGCTATGCCGGCGGCGGCAGCGCCGCCATAGACCCACACGACCCCAAGGGAGTCAAACTGCTCCGCCCGCACATCGAGGTGTGGCTCCAGCTGACCAACACCGCCGGCGCCATCGTCTCCGGCCAGCGCGCCCACATACGCTTCGAACTGGATCGCAAGCCGCTCATATGGAACTGGGCGAGGCGCGTCCGGCAGCTGATCCAGTCGCACAGCCACGGACGCTGGACGTGAACGTGCCTCGCGGCGGCGGGCGGCGTGCATAAGGAAGGCGCATGGAGTCATGACTCGTCTGGCGAATGCCGAATACTGGGCCATATTCGACGCGCGCCGCGTCAAGGCGCCGGACCTCAAGGGGGCGGACCTGTGGCTGAGTTCCGTCGTCGGGTGGTTCAAGAATCACCGCCCGGTCCTCGCCCGCCTGTGGAAACAGGCCGAGCAGATCGACCGGCTGGAAGGCGAGATACACAACCTTCCCACGGCCAGATTCCGCGAGGAGGCGCAGAAGTGCGAGGAGCTGGCGCGCGTCGGCAAGCTCACGGGCGAAGCGCTCAACCGCGGCATGGCGCTTGTTCGCGAGGCGACATGGCGTGCGATCGGGAAGCGGCCGTATCTGGTACAGATCATCTGCGCGCTGGCGATGAACGAGGGCTACATCGCCGAGATGGCCACCGGCGAGGGCAAGACGATAGCCGCGGCGATGGTGGGCAGCCTGTGGGGATGGGCTGGCAAGCCGGTGCACATCATCACCGTCAACGATTATCTGGTGCAGCGCGACGCCGAGGAGATGGGACCCATCTACCGCGAGCTGGGATTGCGCGTGGGCTGGATAATCCATGAGACGCCGCCGCGCGAGCGCATCGACCACTATCGCCGCAGCGTGGTATATGTGACGCAGAAGGAACTGGTGGCCGATTTTCTGCGCGACCAGATCGCGCTGGGCACGCTGCGCAACGCCGCCCAGACCAACGTCATGATGCTTCGCGGCATGTCGCCGCGGCAGCTCATGGTGCCCGGGCTGTTCAAGGTCATCGTCGATGAGGCCGACAACGTGCTCATCGACGAGGCCGTCACCCCGCTGATCATCTCCAATTCGCCCGATGACGAACCCAACGCCGACCGGTATCGCAAGGCCGACGAACTGGCGCGGCAGCTGATAGAGGGGCGCGATTTCAAGATCGACTGGACTGTGCGTCAGGTTGACCTCACGCCGCGCGGCGAGCGCCGGCTGGAGGAACTGGCCGAGGGCGACGGCTTCTGGCGCGGCAAACGCCGCCGCGAGGAACTGGTCATCCAGGCTCTCACCGCCAGACACTGTTTTATCCGCGACGAACAGTATCTGGTGAGCGAGGACGGCAAGGTGCAGATCATCGACGAGTTCACCGGACGCGTGCTGGCCGACCGCAGCTGGCGCCACGGTCTGCATCAGGCCATCGAGGTCAAGGAGGGGGTAAAGGTTACCGCCGACAAGGAGAACCTCGCCCGTCTGAGTTTTCAGCGGTTTTTCCGGCAGTATCCGATGTTGTGCGGCATGACGGGCACGTGCTGGGAAGCGCGCGGCGAACTGTGGCAGATATACCGCCGGGCGGTCGTGCGCGTGCCGACCAACCGCCCGTGCATCCGCGTCACGCTGCCGGTGCGCATGTTCGACACCATGGAGGAGAAGTGGAGCGCCGTCGTCGAGCGCGTCGCGCAGCTCCACGCGCGGGGCATACCCGTGCTGGTGGGCACGCGCAGCGTGCTGGCGTCGGAAGAGGTGTCGCGGCGGCTGACCGCGCTGAATCTGCCCCATCGCGTGCTCAACGCCACGCAGACCAAACAGGAGGCCGACATCGTCGCCCAGGCCGGGCGCCGCGGGCAGATAACCGTCGCCACCAACATGGCCGGCCGCGGAACCGACATAAAACTCGCACCAGGCGTGGCCGAACTCGGCGGATTGCACGTCATCGCCACCGAGCCGCATGGATCGGGGCGCGTTGACCGTCAGCTCTTCGGGCGCGCGGCCCGCCAGGGCGATCCGGGTTTCGCGCAGATGTTCTGCTGCGCCGAGGATGATCTGTTTGTGAGGCATGCCAGAAACCTGCGCAAGTTCTGGCGCATAATCGGGCCGACGCGGCTTATCGGCATCGCGCAGGCGCGTGCGGAGCATCTGGCGCGATTCAACCGCAAACAGGTAATGCGGGCCGACGACTGGATGGACGAGACGCTGCCTTTCTGACCGGCGTCTGCGGGCAGACCGCTGCGCATTGCCGTCGTCCGCCGGATGCGGCGCGTCGCCGGCGGAGCCGGTGCCGTCTTTTCCCTGTGCCGTGATGCATCTACAATCATGCCGCCCGACGGCCCGACGGGCCACGGGTGCGATATGGCGGTATTCTCCGGAAAGTTTGCCAGAGCGGTGTTCATAGTGTCCTCGGGGCGCACAGGCACGATGGCTCTAGCGCGCCATCTGGACGCGTGCTACGAGCAGGTGTGGGCGGCCCACGAGCCGCGTCCCAGCTGGCGCCTGCGCCGGGCGTCCTCCAGAGCTCTTTGCGGAAGGCTTTCGCGCGAGGAGCTTGCGCGCCTTCTGGCCGACAACCGCAGGCGGCTGGTGGCCGGCATCGGTGCCGTTTACTACATCGAGTCCAATCCGTTCCTGGGCGGGTTTCTGGATGTGTTCGGAGACGTCTTCGAGAACGCCGCCGTCGTTCACGTGGTGCGCGACCCGCGCACCTACATACGGTCGGGCATGAACTTCGGCACGTTTCGCGGCATCAAGGGGCTGGCGGTAAGGCTCATTCCGTGGTGGCTGCCGCGCCCCGAACTCATGCCCGGCAGCGGCGGCCTGCGCTGGTCGGAGATGTCGCCGCCCGTGCGTCTGGCGTGGTACTGGGCGATGCTCAACCGCCACCTCAACCGCGGGCAGACGCTGTATGGAGACAACTATCTGCGCATTCGCTTCGAGGATCTTTTCGCCCGCGACGGCTCGGGGCTGAAACAACTTGCCGCGTGGATCGGCCTGCCGTGGGATGAACGTCTTGTGCAATGCGCCAACAGCGAAAAAGTCAACGCCAGCCGCGATGCGGGCTTCCCGAGGTTCGCGGACTGGAGCGATTCGCTCAAACGCCAGGTGATGGATCATTGCGGCGAGCTGATGGAACTCTACGGCTACAATTGAGCAAGGATGGCGTTCAACTTCGGCCCGGGCGGCGCCGGTATCTGGCAGCGCGCACGGCGGCGGGCTTTGCGCTGCTCGCCGTGCTGTGGTATTTCGTCGGCAGGGGCCTTGCGGCGAGCTTCCGGCGCATAGACTGGCAAACCCTTCAGATTGACTGGATATGTCTGGCAGCGGCGCTGGCGGTGCTGCTTCTGGCACGGCTGACCAACGCGCTGAACTGCCGGCAGGCGATGGCGACTCTGGGGCACGACATAAGCAACCGCCGCGCTATTCCCATAATCTGGTTCGCCTCGCTGGGACGCTACATCCCCGGCAAGTTCGCCGCCGTCGCCGGCGCGCTGTATCTGCTCAATCGCGCCGGTCTGCCGCTGCACGTGGCGGCCGGGGGCATGTTTCTGTCGGTGGCCATGATGATTCTCACGGGCCTGGTGGCCAGCACGCCGCTGCTGTTCATGCCGCAGGTCCGGCAGTCGGCGCCATGGGCGGGGGCTGCGGCCGTGGCGATAGGCGTTGCCGGTGCGGTCTGTCTGCATCCGCTGGTGTTTACCAGGCTCCTCAATGTGGTTCTGCGCATATTGCGCCGACCGCTGCTGCCCGCGCGGCTGGCTGCCGGGCCCTATGTGCGCGTTGTGGGCATTACGCTGCTGCGTATCGTTGTTCTGGGCGCGGCTTTATGGCTGGCGGGCCGGGCTGTGGGCCCGCTGGGCATGCGCGATTTTCCCATGACGCTGGCCGCCGGCGGGCTGGCGTCGGTGGCAGGTTTTGTGGCGGTATTTGCGCCGGCCGGTCTGGGCGCTCATGAAGGCGTATATCTTCTTACCATGACGCCGCTGCTGGGCCCGCCCGCTGGACTGATGGTGGCGATTTTCCGGTTGTTGAACGTTCTGTCCGACGTCATCGCCGGCGCAGCGGGCATGGCGCTGTTGCGCGGGGCTGCGGCGCCGGATACGGTTGGCGCGGGCGCCTGCGGGGGAGGCGCGCCATGAACCGACCCCTCCTGCTGGAATCGCCGCGGGTGGTGGTGCCCGTGGTCGCCGGCATCGGAAACGCGCTGATGGCGCAGCCGATGGTGAGGCAGCTTAAACGGAATCTCCCCGGCGCGCGCATAACCATAGCCGCCCGCACGAAAGCCATGGCCGCCGTGTTCGACCGGATGGTCGAGGTGGACGCGTGCGTCGTGATGGACTCCGGCGCGCTGGGCATGGCCCGCAGCATGGTGCGACTTCAGTTGAGCGCACGGCCCGACATATGTCTGATTCCATTTCCATCGAACCGCTGGCAGTACATGGCTCTGGCTCTGGCCAGCGGCGCGCGCTTTCGCGTGATGCATCGCTACAGCACGGGGGCGATCCGTGCCCTGGGGTGCGTGCCGGCTCTCAGGCTGTCGGCGGTGCGCGGGCTGCACGACGTTGTGCAGAATCTGTATCTGCTGCGTCTTCTGGGCGTTGAACCGGACATCGACGATGCGCCGCGTTTTGTCGTAACCGAACAGGACAGGTGCCGGGCGGCGCAGATCCTCGCTTTCGCCGGCATAGCCGCGCACGTCCGCTTCATCGCCATTCACCCGGGCAGCGCCAGAACGATTCTGGCGGAGGCCAAGCGCTGGCCGCTCGAAATGTACGCGCGCCTGGTGTGTCTTCTTGCCTCTGCCGGGCGGGGTCCGATGGTCGTTCTCGAAGGTCCCGACGAGGATGGAATGGCTCACACCATCGCATGCATGACGGGGGGAATAGCCCGCGCAGTGCGCCTGCGCGGGCCGCTTGGCGAAGCGGCGGCGGTGCTGGAGCGGGCGCGCCTGTACGTCGGATCCGACTCGGGCCTGGCTCATCTGGCCGCCGCCGTGGGCACGCCGCCGGTCACGCTTTTCGGTCCGGCTGATCCCGACCGCGTGTGCCCGTTCGGTTATCGCCGGCTTGTTGTGCAGGCGCCGGACAAACGCTGCTCGCCGTGTTTCATGTATCCGTGGGAGGCGACCAGTCCGCGCATCCGCTGCGACAGTCCCGATTGCGTGCGCCGGATAACCCCGGAAAGCGTGCTTGAAACCATCGAAACCGCGGAAAGACTTTTCTGCCGGCAGGTGCGCAGTGTCTGAAAACAACGCTGGTACCACGGGGCGGCGGAGGCACACGGCGCTGGCCGGAGTGCTGGCAGCGCTGTTTCTGGCGGCCGTCGTCGTGCTCCCCGCCGCCATCAGAACGCCCGCGGGACCGGCCTCGGGCACGGCGCTTGTGGATGCGCACCGCTGTCTGCCGGCCACCCGCACGACGCTGCGCGTGGCCTCGTTCAACATTCACTCCGGCGTCGGCGGCGACGGCCGAGCCGACCTTTCCCGCATCGCCGACCTGCTGCGCGGATACGACCTGGTCGCGCTCAATGAGGTGCGCGGACGTTCGCAGGCGAAAGTTCTGGCCGACATGCTCGACAGGGCCTGGCTTTTCGCTCCGACCGAAAGGCAATGGTGGCGCGATTCCTTCGGCAACGGCGTGCTGTGCGCGCTGCCCGTGAGCATGTGGCGGCGCGCGCCGCTTGAAAGCAGTTTCCATCGCGGCAAACGCAATGTGCTGTGGCTTGCCGCAGGCGTTGACGGGCGCACGCTGAACTTCCTGATAACTCACATCGACCGCACCACCGACCGCCGCGGACAGCTTCAGACGGTTGTGGGCATGTTCCTTGCCCTCTCCCCGCCGGTCGTGCTGATGGGAGACCTGAACTCGCCTCCTTCGGAGCCTGTCCTCAACGAACTGCTGAGCCGTGATGACGTCATCGACGCGCTGAAGCACAAGGCGGGTGGGGCGCAAGACCATCGCATCGACTGGATATTGTGTCGGGGTCTGCGCGTGGCCGATGCGGGGCTGGTGCACACTGCCGCCTCGGACCATCCGCTGGTCTGGGCCGAACTGGTTGTGCCCTGAAGGCATTGCGCGCAGGAAGGCTCACGGCGGCGGAATCTGCCAGACCGCCCGCTGCGATTCGGGTATGCGGTAAACGGCGATTTTCTTCTTGCGCAGCGTCAGGGTTGTTTCCGGAACGAACGGCGGCGGGGGGGTTCTGCTCTGTTCGCGGTTGGTTTCACAGATCACCGCCAGTTGCGGATTGCGCCGCGCGGCCTCCAGCAGCGACCGTTCGTCTTCACACAGCGGTATCGTCCGGCGCATTTCAAAGATGAGCGGCACGCTGTCGATGGCGTAAAACGCATATGGACCATCGCCGCATCGCTGTCGGAAGGCCGACGCCACATCTGCCATGGTATGCCGGTCGGACGCGGCCGATGCGCCGGTGATCGCCGCTGTCGCCAGCGCCGCCGATGCTATTGCCGCCTCGACCGACAGCCCGTCGCCGGCCGCACGGTATGCTCGAACCATCGCGAACACGAGCGCTGCGACTGCCGGCGCCGCCAGCGCCGCCGCCAGTACGGGCAGGCGTCCTGATGTTCGTGTGGCCAGCACCACCACAACCGCCGCGCCGATGCACACGGCCGCCAGCGACGCGCCCACAACCGCCGCGCAGAAGCGCTTGCGGCGATCGCCGCTGCGCAGACAGATGTTCCATCCCCATCCGCCCAGCAGCGCCAGCGGCGGCAGGACCGGCAGAAGATAATGTTCCTGCTTCTGCGGCAGAAACATATGCACGATGACGATGGCAGCCGACCAGACCGCCGTCAGCCGTGCCAGCGTCGTCCGGCGACTGTGCCATGCCGTCCACGCTGCCGCCCCCAGCAGTGCCGTCCACGGCAGCGTCGCCTTCAGGACATATCCGAGCGGCTCGTAGAAGTACCCGCCATGATCGCGGCCGGTGGCCAGGTCGCTTGCCTCGCGCGCCAGAGTCTGTGCGGCCGGGTGGCTCAGCGCGAATATCCACCACGGCAGACCGAGAACAGCCGCCGTCAGGGGAGCGCCGCTCGCAAGCCAGTGTAATACCAGTCGCCGGCGGCCGGCGGCCCATGCCGCGCACGGCACAAACATCAGCACAAAAACCGCCGGCGGGCCCTTGCTCATGGCCGTCGCTGCCATGGCGGCCGCTGAGACGTGATGCCACCACCATGCGATGCGGTTCTCGATCAGCGCCGCGCGCACCAGCGCATACATCGCCAGCGTCAGCCACAGCAATACGAGCGGATCGGTCTCGGCCAGCCGTCCGTAGCGCTGGAACATGAGCATGCTCAGCATTATGCCCCCGCTGAGCATGCCTGTTTGCGCTCCGCCCAGCCGTCGCCCCAGGTCATGAACGATCGCCAGCGTAACCCACGCCGCGAGGGCGAAAGGCAGCCTTCCCGACCACGTGCTTACGCCGAAAAGGCGGAACGAGCCTGCTGCCAGCCAGTACGCCAGCGGCGGCTTGTGCAGCCGCACCTCGCCGTTGAGCCGCGGAACGGCCCATTGCGAAATGGGCCGGTCGTACATCTCCCGCGCACACTCCAGAACGCGCGCCTCCTGCGTGCGAGACAGCGGCGTATATGCGACCAGCAGGAGCAGTACGGCCGCGCTCAGCAACCGCATGCGCCAGACCGCGCACGTCTCGGGCTCCGGTGGGTATAGCGCCTCGCTCATCGCCTGGCTCGAAGCATAACATCGCACCCCGCCGGAATGCGACTGTTGATGAGGACGGAGGTTGCCAGTAACTTACCGCCGGCCCCAGGAGGTCATTGATGAACATAGACAATTCGCTCACACCGGAATCGCTTCTGCCGAAGATTCAGAAACTGTGGGAGGTTTCTGCCGTCAAAATAGACTCCATCGAGAAAACCTGCACGCCCGGTAAAGGGTCGCCTGTGTTCACCGTGAACGGGCGCTACACTGCCCGCGGGTGGACGGAATGGACCCAGGGGTTTCAATATGGTTCTCCCATTCTCCAGTTCGACGCCACGGGAGAGAAAAAGTATCTCGAAATCGGGCGCGAGATGACCATCCGCCACATGGCCAGCCATGTCAGCCATATCGGTGTGCACGATCACGGTTTCAACAACGTCAGCACCTATGGCAACCTCTGGCGGCTCATGAAGGAACGCAGGATAGAACACAACCAGCGCGAGCGCGATTTCTATGAACTGGCGCTGAAGATAACCGGCGCCGTTCAGGCCGCCCGGTGGCGCATCACCGCCGACGGCACGGGCTACATCTATTCGTTCAACGGTCCGCAGTCGCTGTTCGTCGATACGATACGTTCATGCCGCGCGCTGGCCATATCGCACATGCTCGGCCACGTGCTCATGGGCGAGCGCGACACGAAGATATCGCTGCTGGGGCGGCTGATCGAGCACGTCCGCAACACCGCGCGGTACAACATCTATTACGGCGAAGGACGGGACGCATATGACGTCCGCGGGCGCACTGCCCACGAGAGCATATTCAACGTCAATGACGGCAATTACCGCTGCCCCAGCACCCAGCAGGGCTACTCGCCCTTCAGCACGTGGACGCGCGGGCTGGCGTGGGCCATGCTCGGGTTTGCCGAAGAACTGGAGTATCTAAAGACGCGCTCCGACGCCGAACTCAAGCCCTGGGGCGGTCGCGGCGAAATCCAGGCCATGATGCTCAAGGCTGCCCGGGCCACTTGCGACTTCTACATCGAGAACTCCGCCGCTGACGGCGTGCCCTACTGGGACACCGGCGCGCCGGGCCTGGCGAAAATGGGCGACTGGCGCGGCAGGCCCGCGGACCCCTATAACGAACACGAACCCGTGGATTCATCGGCCGCGGTGATCGCCGCTCAGGGGTTGTTGCGTCTGGGGCGCTATCTCGGCGACAGGAAGGGCCACAAGTACTTCCAGGCGGGTCTTACCGTCGCCAGCACCGTTCTGGCCGAGCCTTATCTGAGCACCGACAGTCGCCATCAGGGGCTGATACTGCACAGCGTGTATCATCGCCCCAACGGGTGGGACAACATTCCCGCCGGCCAGAAGGTGCCCAACGGCGAATCGAGCATGTGGGGCGATTATCACGCGCGCGAACTGGCGCTGTATATCCAGCGGCTCGCCGGCAATCAGACCTATTACACCTTCTTCGGGCCGGTTTGATCCGCGCCGTTTCGCTCTGGTGCGGCGGGGCATAGAGGAGACTGTCGAACATGCGTAAAGTGGCACTGGTAACCGGCGGGCGCCGGGGCATCGGGCTGGGCATTGCCCGGCATCTGGCCGCCGACGGCTGCGACATCGTCATCGCCGATATCGTCGATAGCGCCGAGGCGCAGGAAGCCATCGCTCAACTGGAAAAGCTCCAGGCGCAGGTATTGTATTGCCGTTGCGACGTGTCGGCGGCGGCGGACCGCCAGCGGCTCATCGACGAGACGCGCAGGCGCTTCGGGCGGCTCAATGTGCTGGTCAACAACGCCGGCGTGGCGCCGAAGGTGCGCGCCGACATTCTCGACGCGACCGAGGAGAGCTTTGACCGGCTTATAAGCATCAATCTCAAGGGACCGTATTTTCTGACGCAACTGGCCGCGCGGTGGATGATCGAACAGAAAAAGGCCGACAGCGCCTTTTCCGGCTGCATCATCAACATATCGTCCATCTCGGCGACGGTCGCCTCCACCAGCCGCGGCGATTACTGCATAAGCAAGGCCGGCATAAGCATGGCCACGGCGCTGTGGGCCGCCAGACTTGGCGAGTTCGACATCCCCGTTTACGAGATACGCCCGGGCATCATAGCCACCGACATGACCGCGGCCGTCAGGGAAAAATACGACAAGCTCATCGCCGAAGGGCTGCTCATACAGGGGCGATGGGGATTGCCGGAAGACGTGGGGCGCGCCGCCGCCGCCCTTGCCAGAGGCGATTTCGCATATTCCACGGGCACCGTCATTCACGTCGATGGCGGGTTTCACGTCCAGAGGTTGTAAGCGCGTGCCGGCCGACGCCGTGCGCCGGCGCCGCGATCCTGCGGCGCGATCGCCGGCAGTCTCTGGCGGTGTGTGCTTCCGTCGGGCTCAGGGTTTGGCTGCGCCGCGCACGAAGGGCGCCACGGCATCATCCTTCCATTGTGTGCAGTAAACCGGCTCGCGGCTGCGGATGTGTCCGAAACAACCTTCGTCGCACTTCACGCAGGGGATTATCTCGTTCATCCGCCCGGTCTGGATCTTCTTCGGAAGCTCGGCGTCGGTTATAAGCGACCGGCCGATCGCCACCAGGTCGCATCGGCCGGCGCGCAGGGCGGCCGTTGCGGCGTGAGGATTCTCCATCCCGTTGACGGCTATCACCGGCACCCTGAAGCGCGCTTTGAACGGAGCCGCCAGATCCGCTTCCATTTTTTCCTTGGCGGGGCTGATGTCCAGAACGTCAACGCCCGCCGCCACCAGCTGCCGCGCCAGCTCGAGGCTGTCATTCATGCCGTAGGCTTTGCCCGTGGGCGTGTGCCGGTAGAAAACCAGATAATCCGGCCCGACCGTCTGCCGTATGCGCTGCACTATCCTCACGGCGAATTGGCAGCGCCCCTCGAGCGTACCGCCATACTCGTCGGTGCGCTTGTTGCGGTCGGGCATGAAGAACTGGTTGATGAGATACCCGTGCGCGCCGTGCGGTTCGACGGCGTCGAATCCTGCCTCGCGGCAGACGTGCGACGCACGCGCATATCCGTCGAGTATGGCCGCAATCTCCTGTGCGCTGAGAGCCGTCGGATCCGTTGCCTGCCCGAAGTGCACCGGAAAAAGCTGTATCGCCGCCGCCGCGCCTTCGTCGTGGATCGCGGAAACCAGCGGCCGGAGCGTGCGCGCGTTGAGCTCGTCCCCGAAGCGCAGAATGCTGGTTACCTCCACGATCACCATTCCCGCTCCGCCGGCGGCAAGCCGCCGGTACCACGCTATCCCCTCGGGCGATGTGATCGGCCGCATCTGAAGCATCGGCGGCGCCACAATGCGGTTTCGCAGCTCCAGATGGCGTATGCGGAACGGGCTGAACAACTCGGGAAACTCGCTGGACATAAACAGATCTCTCCAGTTGGCCTGGCGTCAGTATAGCAGCACCCGCGCCGCGCGCAAGCCCGCTACGAACGTCATTTCCGGTAAACCGGCAGTATCTGCGATGGCACCGACAGGGTCAGCACGGCCATCGCCGTCGGAAAGAACCTCCCGGCCTTTCCCTGACCGTCCACTTCGTTGCGCGATGCCGGCCAGCTGCCGTCGTCGCGCCGCTGCCGCGACAGCAGATAATCGCGATTGCCCTTCCATACCGCCGGCCACAAAGGCTGGCCGACGAAGTGCGCCGCGAGGGTGGTCCAGTACAACGAAGAGTACTGATAACGCGCATCGTCGCGCACGGGTCTTTCCAGCACCAGCCGCCCCGCCGCCGCAGCGTCGAAACTGCGACTGGCGCCGGCCATCCGCAGACACGCCAGCGCCGCGCCGGTCATGCCCGGCGACGGCTCGTCCGTCGGCAGATACGCAAACCCTCGCTGCTTCTCGCGCCAGCAGCGCATGATAAACGTGGCGGCGCTCTCAAAACGCTCCTGCGGGATGTCCATGCCGGCGTTTCTGCATCCCGCCAGCGCATGGACGCACCATGCCGTAACCGACATGTCGCTGTCGGTTGAGCCGGGTTCGTAGCGCCATCCGCCAATGTGAGCGTCATCCTTGCCCACGCTCTGTGCGGCGATTATCACGCGCGATGCCGCGCCGAGGGCTTTTTTTATCCGTGCCCGCTGAGCCGGATCAGTCTCCGTGCCGTATGCCTGTGATAGAGCGAGTGTTACGATACAGTGACCATACATCCGCCCGCCGTCTCTGCCCCAGTAGCCGCCGTCGGGATTGAGGTTCAGCAGATAATCCAGGGCGTTACGCACTGTCAGTCCATACCTGCCGACATCCGGCGTATGACCGTTGGCCAGAAACGCCAGCACCGCCAGACCGGCCATCGCCGCCGGAGGTCCCGCCGCCTCGAACGACCCCCCGGGTTTCTGTTGCGCCTGAAGAAACAGCAGTCCCTGTTCGACGGCCACCTCGAAGCCGGGCGGATACAGTTCCCTGTCCTGTTGCTCGCCGGCGCCCGCCGCTCCCGCCCAAAGCATAATGATGCACGGGATCGCTGCGATACTGCTTGTCGTCGGGCGATGTCGCACGGGCGATCTTATACAGCGCTTCGCCCGCGCGTGCGATGCTCACCGTTCACCCATGTCGCCGATTGCTCCCGACGGCGCCTGCCCTATAATCGCTTCCGAAGATGCGCATTCGTGTCAATGGCGTGGACCGCGATGTCCCTCAGGGCACCACCGTTGCGGGCCTTCTTCAGGAGATGCGCCTCAGCCCCAACCGCGTGGCCGTGGAGGTGAACAAACGCCTGCTCAAGATGGACCGTTACGGAGAGTCGTTGAACGAGGGCGACCAGGTCGAAATAGTCACGCTCGTGGGCGGGGGCTGAGGCCGTAGCTCATCCATATGCCGGTGCGGGCCTTCGGAGTGTAATCCATGGATAAACTCAAGATAGGTAAGTTCGAACTCACCAGCCGGCTTTTCGTCGGCACGGGCAAGTATGCCAGTTACGAGATAATGCAGCAGGCTCTGGATGCCAGCGGTTGCCAGGTGGTTACCGTGGCCGTGCGCCGCGAAAGGCTGCTCGATAAGGAAGGACGGAATCTGCTCGATTTCCTTGACCTCAGCAGATACATCATTCTGCCCAACACGGCGGGTTGTTTCTCGGCCGAAGATGCCGTCAGGGTGGCGCTTCTCGGGCGCGATCTGCTGGAGAAACAGAACAACCCCGGGGCCGGATGGGTCAAACTGGAAGTGCTCGGCGACCGCAAGACGCTGCTGCCCGATCCCGTCGGCACGCTCGAAGCCACGCGCACGCTTGTAAAAGAGGGTTTCACCGTGCTGTGTTACACCAGCGACGACCCCATCTCGGCGCGGCGCCTGAAGGAAGCCGGCGCGGCCAGCGTAATGCCTGCCGGAAGCCCGATAGGCTCCGGCCAGGGCATTCTCAATCCCCTTAATATCTCCCTGTGTCTGGAAGCCCTGAAAGAGAACGATCCCGACTATCCTGTTATCGTCGATGCCGGCGTGGGCACGGCCAGCGATGTGACCATCGCCATGGAACTGGGCTCCGACGGGGTGCTGCTGAATACCGGCGTTGCGCACGCGAAGGACCCGGTGATGATGGCGCGCGCCATGCGCCACGCCATCGAAGCGGGGCTCCTCGCCTATCGCGCGGGGCGAATCCCCAAGAAGCGCTATGCCACGGCCAGCAGTCCGTTCGACGGCGTTATCAGTTACGTGCCCGGCGAATGACGGCCGCGGGCGTTGCGGAAACCGCGTGTTTCTTGCATGGTGGTGGGCGCGTCACTATACTGAAAGCGTTGCGCCAACCGGTGGGGTGTACCATGGCAGAGACGGTCGAGTTCCGGTGCCCGCACTGCAACCAGTTATACAGGCTTGGCCGGGAACAGCTGGCGCGCTATTCAGGTAAGACGACAAACTGTCGCAAATGCCACCAGCCGTTTACCTTTCCCGAGGCGCCGGCGCCGCAAGTCCCATCTGAACCCCACGAGCAGGCCTTCACCTCGATGACGCCGACACCACAGGTGCCGGTCCACGAATCTGCGCCGGGCGCGCCGCCATCGATGCCCACGGTTGGTGAACCTCCGCCGGAACAGACGCCGGCGCCGGTCGAGACCGCCGCGCCGCGACGGCCGGCGGCCGGCGGCACGACGCTCGGCGACGTGCTGACATTCCGCTACATGATCACGCCGGTGGCCATTCAGGTGATCTTCTGGATAGGAGTGGCGGTTAGCCTGATCACGGCCATAACGATGATCTCTCAGGGCAGGATCATTCACGGCGTGGTCACGGTCATCTTCGGTCCCGTGTTAGTGCGCATCTACTGCGAGATTCTCATCGTCATCTTCCGCGTGTACGACGCACTTCGCGAGATCCGCGACGAGCTGCGGCAGCGATAGGCCGTTCTTCGGGCGGCGTTGAGGCATGACACATCTGTGGAGCCAGATTGCCGCCGCCGCGGGCATGCCGCTCGATGCCGAAAGAATACAGCGCCTCGAACGATATCTCGCGATGATGCTGGAGGCCGGTCGCCGCGTGAATCTGACGGCCATCCGCGACATCGACGCCGCGCGGCTGCATCACATCGCCGACTCGCTTACGCTTCTGCGCTTCATTCCTGCCGATGCTGCGCTGCTGGCCGACGTGGGAAGTGGCGGCGGGCTGCCGGGCATTCCCCTGGCCATCGCCAGACCCGGTCTGCGGGTGGTGCTGATAGAAGCCACCAAGAAAAAAGCCCGGCTGCTCGAGCAGTTCATTGCGCAACTCGGTCTTGAGGGCGTGACGGTCGTGCCTGAGCGGGCCGAGGCCGTCGCACGCGGCCTGTTGCGCGAGAAGTTCGATGTGGCCGTCGCCCGCGCGCTGGCTCGCCTCGATGTGCTGCTGGAATGGTGCATGCCGCTGGTCAAGCCCGGCGGCCGGGTGCTCGCCATGAAAGGCCCTCAGGTGGCCGGCGAGATTGACGCCGCACGCCGTCTGCTGCCCGCGCTGGGAGGCAATACGCTGCTTGTCCACGACGCCGGCGTGCCCGCGCTTGCCGGACACGTCATCGTTGAAGCCGTGAAAGACCGTTCCTCCGGCAATCGCCTGCCGCGCAAGCCGAAGTGATTCTCCGCGCGCTGCTGCGCCCGCGGCGGCGTAAATGAACTGCCGCGGTTCACGGGGTTGCGGCCGCCAGCTGAAAATCGACATTGAGCTCATTACACAGCCGCGCCAGGTCTGAGCGCACCTGTGCGATGGGAGTGCTGGCGGGCAACGACATGAGAACGTCCATCTCGAAAAGGGGGGTGCCGCTCATCGGGGCGGCTATCAACCGCGTGTCCATGCTCTCGATATTGGCTCCCGCCGACCGCAGAACGTGCGCCAGCCGGTGCACAAGCCCCGGCTGATCGAGGGCCGTGGCCGTCAGGCGGTATGGTATCGCCGGGCCGGCCGCAGCGGGCGCAGACGGTAAAGCCTCGCGCAATTCCGCATGCAGACCGGTGTTCTGGCGGAGACCGGACAGTTCTGCGTCTATCCGCCCGATTGCCCGGCTGTCTCCGCCGATAAGCACGATCATGGCGAACTGCCCGCGCAGGTTCACCATCCGGCTGTCTTCGATATTGCCGCCACGCTCGAAGACGAACCGCGCCACCTCATCCACCAGTCCGGGCCGGTCGGAGCCGATTGCCAGAAGGATCGCATGCTGATTCATCGGGACCTTTCCGCAGTCCTGTCTTTATGCGGACCGCCGCGCAACATCTGCAACAATTGTCCGAATAGCCGTTGCAATGGCGATTTCCACGGATACACTACCCGCCTTGTCGAGTCTGCGGAAGCACCGTGCGGGGGGTGCCGCTGACCGATGCGTCGGCGAACGGTGCCGCGCAGACTTGCGGAGTATCGCTGTATGTCGAAAGAGACCACAACGTCGAAGGAACGTCGCGACCGCGACGACAAGTTTCAGAGCTTTCAGCGGCCGCATATGAGGGTGGCCAAGGTGAGCGAAAAAGGCCGCCGTTATGTGGATTACAAGGATACGGAAACGCTCAAGAAGCTTCTGAGCAACAACGGCAAGATACTGTCGCGCCGGCGGACGGGAATATCGGCCATGGAACAGCGCATGGTTGCGCGCGCCGTCAAGCGCGCCCGTTTCATGGCGCTTCTGCCGTTTGTTACCACTGCCGTATAGCCGCTGCGGCGCTGACCGCGGGGCGTACCTCCACAGCATCAATCACGCCGGTTCAGCCGAAGGCTCCGCGCTTTCGGGCGCATGCGTTTTATTTTGCGCGCTGTTCTTCCACGGTCCGGGTTACGCCCGGCACGGCTGCGGGGGGATATATGCCGTTGGCATCGGGCTTTACGGGCGGCTCCATATCCCATGTGCAGTCTTCCGGCCGCGGTCCGAGATAGTAGTTCGACGCCATTGCCTGCTGCCACGTGATCTCCCTGCCGCTGTAACACGAAAGCTGCCCCATCACCGCGACCATGGTGCTGCGGGCCATGTAATCGCCGCAGTTCAGGGGTTGATTGGCGCGTATGGCCTTGAAGAAATGCTCATGTTCCAGCCGGTAGGGGCTCTGGGCAGGCCCGCTGTACCGCCATTTCGTTTCGCCGTCTATTCGTCCGGACAGAGGCCACGCCGTGCCCTTCGTGCCCATGATGATGCTGGAGGCCTCGTTGTAGCAGTTGGGGGTGGTGCGGCACAGTGCATACAGCCGCACGCCGTTGGCGTAGTGATACACCACCGTGTGATGATCGAACACATCGCCATATACGAAAGGCTTGTCGTGGCAGGTTGACCGCCCGCCCAGCCCGTGGCATTTCAGCGGCGGCTGTTCGCCCATGGCCCAGGTGGCGCGGTCCAGATTGTGCACCAGCGACTGCGTCACATCGTCGCCGCACAGCCACGCGAACCGGTATTGATTGCTGTACTGATACTGTATTTCCGTCAGGCCTGGTGCGCGGTACAGCGTGCCGTATGGCCCGCGCAGGAAGTTCTCCTCTATGGCCACGATCTGCCCGATGGCGCCGTCGAGCACGCGCTGGATGGTTTCCCTTATGCCGGGATCGAACCGGCTTTGCAGTCCCGACAGAAGGCTCAGCCCCTTCTTTTTGGCCAGTTCCGCGGCCTCCATCACCTGCCGCACGCCCGGGGGGTCGATGGCGTGGGGTTTTTCCACAAACACATGCTTGCCCGCCTGTATGGCCGCCATCGTGTACATCGGATGGAACTTCGCCGCGCATGCTATCAGCACGACGTCAACGCACTCGATGACCTTGCGGTAGCCGTCCAGCCCCACGAAACACCTCTCCGGCGGCACGTCCACCTGCGCGGGCTTCTGCTCCTTGAGGCTCTTGAGCTTGCCCTCGATCCGGTCGGCAAACAGGTCGCACATGGCCACCAGCTTCGTGCCGGCGTCGGCGTCCATGGCGTCGCGCGCCGCCCCGGCGCAGCGGCCGCCGCAACCGACCATTCCTATGCGGATCACGTCGCTGCCGGCGGCGTGGGCAAACTGCTCGACCGGCAGGGCGGCAACTGCCGACGCGGCCGCCGTACTCTTCAGAAAAACACGACGCGTCTGTCTGCGCGATGCCATGGGCATCCTCCTTCCTGTTGAATGGAGGAGTTGATGATACCACCGACGCGGCAATTTGTATCGCCATGTGAAAACGTTGCCGTTCGAATGATTTTTCGGCTTGTTATTGCGAGCGGCGGCGTACTATGCTCTGCGCACTGGTTCGTTCATAGAGGAGACAGCGCATGATCATGATGGCCATGTTGACGGTGCTGGCGGCGGTGCTTTTCGCGGCGGGGTGCTGCTGCGGCGGAGCGGGGTCCGCAGACCGGCAGGGAGTTGTTACGATGCGCGGCAAACCGCTCACGCTGGTCGGCCCGCAGTTGCAGGCCGGCGATGCAGCGCCATCCTTCACAGCCGTGGCGGCGGACCTGTCCACCTATCACTTCGCTCCCGGCGGCGGCAAGACGTGGATCATCTCCGCCGTGCCCTCGGTCGATACGCCAGTATGCAGCATTCAGACGAAGCGGTTCAACGACGAGGCAGCCGGACTTGCCCCGAAGGTGGGCCTCATCGCCATCAGCATGGACCTGCCCTTCGCCCAGAAACGCTGGTGCGCCGCCGAAGGGGCGAAGAATCTTCAGGTGGTATCCGACTACCGCGACCGCGCGTTCGGTCTGGCATATGGCGTGTACATAAAGGAAAACGGCCTGCTGGCAAGGTCGGTGTTTGTCGTCGGCCCCGACGGCCGGCTGGCACTCGTTCACATCGTGCCGGAACTCACCAGCGAACCGGATTACGATACGGTTCTGGCGGCGGCGAAAAAGGCAGCGGGACTGTAGAGCAACCGCCGGCCGTCCCGGCATTGCGCTGTTGGCAGACTCACGCAGCCGGCGTGAATCGCCCGGCGCTCAACCTTTTACTGCGCCTGCGGTCAGGCCCTTCACGAACAGCCGCATGGTGAACAGAAACAGTATTATCAGCGGTATCGACGCCATGGCGTAGCCCGCCATGAGCTGGCCGTACTGCTTGACGTACTCCCCGTCGAGCATCATCAGCCCCGGCGGGATGGTGCGCCGATGGTCGTCGCGTATGACTATCAGCGCCAGCATCAGTTCATTCCACACGCCGATGAACTGCATGATGGCCAGCGTGGCCAGCACCGAGCCGCTCGTGGGCAGCACTATGTGCCAGATCTGCTGAAGGTGTCCGGCGCCGTCGATGTCGGCCGACTCGAACAGCTCGCGGGGAATGTTCTCCTCGATGAACTGTCTGAGAATGAAAATAGACACGACCTGCCCGCCGACGGCCGCGCAGATGATCAGCGTCAGCAGACTGTTCATCAGGTGCAGGTCTTTGATCAGCATGAACAGCGTCACCAGCGTTGCCGCCGTTCCGGGCATGAACATGGTGGCTATCAGCCCATAGTAGATGATGTTGCGCCCGCGGAACCGGTATCGCGCCAGGGCATAGCTGGTCATCAGCGCCATGGTCAGTCCCAGCGCCACGGCCGACGTGCTCACCACTATGCTGTTGGCCGCATATGTGCGCACGATTTCCCACGCCCTGGCCCAGTTCTGCCACTGCCACTGCGATATCGGGTCGGGCAGCATGGGATTGCGGTTATACTGGCTGTTGCTCTTGAAGCTGATGACGAACATCATGTAGAAGGGCAGAAACGCAAAGCCCAGCACGAACCATATCAGAGCGTGCTTGACTGCTTCGCGGGCCCTGCTCGGTCGCATGGCCATGGCTCACTTCTCCACGCGAATGTATTTCTGATAGAAAATGGTGATGAACAGGATTATCCCGAACATCACCATGCCCAGCGCGCAGGCGTAGCCGAACTCGCCGCGTATGAACGCCTCGCGATACATATACAGCCCGGGCACCAGGCCCACGTTGTTCGGGCCGCCCTCCGGTCCCAGCAGAAGCAGGATCAGCCCGTAATCCGTGAGTGTTCCGATTGTGAGGAACACAAGGTTTATCCGAATCTGCGTCAGCATCAGCGGCAGTTCGATGTATATGAGCTTCCCGAAACTGGTGATGCCGTCGATTTCGGCCGCCTCATACACGTCCTGCGAAATGCTCTGTAAGCCCGACAGATAGATAAGCACGCCCACCGTGCCTACCCACGGGAATCCCCAGAAGATCATGGCCGGTATGACCAGCTGCGTGCGCGCCAGCCATTCGGGGGTGGGACTGTCGAAGGCATGGGTGGGCGCGGTCCAGGTCATGCTGAGCAGCACCGCCAGCGCCGCCGCCGCCAGACATCCGGCGCCGATCCATTTCGGCAGGTCGCGCCACGCCAGACCCATGCGCCGTTGAACCAGTTCTACTCCGACGACCGCCGCCAGCGCCCATGCGAAATACGCCGGCCGGTCTCCCCATGTCCATAGCGCCGCCGCGAGCAGCACCAGCCACCACATCCAGTTGGCCAGCAGCCGCCGCAGCCCGCCCCCGGCGCTCAGAACCATCATTCCGAAAACGGCCAGCCCCCATACATTGTTGAACGCGGCGTCTATCGTGCTCCGCCGCAGCGGTTCCAGGGCACCGGCCAGTTGCGGCATGGCCGTATCCATCGCCCGCAGGACCGCCAGCAGCCCGGTGGCATTGAGGAACTTGTTGAGCGGACCGGTGGACGGCTCATAGAAGGTTTTCCATATCAGCAGCCACACCAGCCCGGGAATGATCATCGGCAGCACGAAAAGCACGCGGTAGCGGTATTGCCACTTGTCGCTGCGGATGCGGTGCAGAACGATGGCGGTGAAAATGCTCGGCCACATCTTCACGAGGTTGGCCGCGAACAGGATCAGCACCAGCGTGAACGTGTGCCAGAACAGCGGGTCGCCGGTGAATGCCTTATGAAAGTTCCGCAGCCCCACCGGCTCGCGGATCATGTGCCCGTCCCAGCGCTCGAACGAATGGAGTATCGTGCCCAGCTGCGGGTAATAGGTGAAAAGCAGCATGCCCCCGATGGTGGGGGTCATGAGCAGCGCCAGCGTCAGATACAGCCTGCCCTTCTGTTTCAGACGGTGCACAAAGGGCGCGCGCACGCGCAGAGGAACCTGATCCTTCGACGCGGGGAACGTTGTCGGCATACTCGTCATGTCGGCACGTCCGATTGCCTCGGTCCGCATGCCCTGCCTGCCGCTCGCTTACGCCGGCCGGCAAAGAACCTCCGCGCTGCCCGCCGCTTCATGGTTCGGGCATGGGCTTTCCGGGGCGCAGTTCGTTGAACCTCGCCCGCAGGTCCTGGCCGTTGTTGCGGGTGACCTGCTGCACCAGAACCTTGCGGTACTTCGCCGGGGCATCGCGCGCATCCAGACCGTAAATGATCCTGCACGCCTGCACCGCCAGCACGCGCTCCTGATCGCGGCATTCGCGCATACGCCGGTCGTATTCCTGTCCCCAGGCCCTGTCGCCGCCGTATCCCTCATTGAACACGGCACGGGTGTATTCCGCGGCCAGCGTCTCGTAGGGAATCTCGCCCGACAGAAACCGCGCCTGCTGTCCCTTCCACACGAGATCGACCTGCGGGTTTATGTCGAAATAGATCCGCGTGTTGTATCCCGTCGGGTCGGGCTGGAAGGGCTTCATCAGTTCCTTCGCCTGCGCGCCGATGGTGACGGGGGGCCAGCCGGCCTCCTGGTTGAACATCTCGTTGTATTTGCGGCTGGTCAGAAAATGCAGAAAGTCGATCGCGACGGCCTGGTTGCGCGAAAACTTGTACACGCCGTAAGGTCCGATGCCCTGAGCGTTGGCCTCATTGCGCTTGCCGATGACCTGATCTCCCCAGCGCTCGCCTTTGGCGGGTATGGGAAACGGGATAACGCCAACCGGAAACCCCGCCTCCACCGCCTGCTGATAGATGCTCTCGCCGTCCCATGAACCGGTAGCCAGGAATGCACCTCTCCCCTGCACGAAATACCATTGCGCCTGCTGCCGGTCCATGCCGGCGAACCCCGGCGCCATGTTGTCGCATAAGGCCTTCATCAATTCGTAGAAGCCGCGCACCTCGGGCATGTCCATCGACAGCATCCCGCGCACGAAACCCGCGTGGGTGTCCAGACGCGAGATCACGCCGTCCAGATCGAAATCCACTTGCGGTTCCAGCCCCGCCGTGAAGGCCGTCAGATAAGGGTCGATGAACGGTTCGACCTGATAGTTGCTGAGTATCGGAATGTACAATTCGCCGGTGCGCCGGCCGTATTCCTTCACCTTTGCGCATACATCGAGAAGCTGGCCGAAGGTCTGCGGCGGACGGTCGCTTCCGGTGGCGCGCCGCAGCAGGTCCTTGTTGTAGAAGAACCGCATGGCAGCGGTGGTAGTCGGCACGCTGTAATAGTCCTGAAGCGATTCGCGGTAGCCCCCGCGCATGCCGTCTATGAACGTCTCCCTCCACGGGACGCCCTCCAGTTCGGTGCCCCTGTTGTAGGGATTGGGCTTCTCCACGATGTCGGAAAGCGGCAGGAAGAAACGCACCATGTACGTGTCGTCCTGCGTGAACTTGTTCATCCCCATTTCGCACAGGTCCGGCGCCTCGCGGCTGATCAGCTGAACATTCAGCCATTGCGGATACAGCCGCTCGGTAACGGGCATCTGCACGACCTTTACGTTGGGATGAAGCTTCTGGTATTCGGCGATGACCTTCTCCAGAGCATCGCGATAACCCAGCTCAAGCTGCCAGTGGCATATGCGCAGGATCGTCTTCCCCGGCTCGGAAAACTCCCGTTCCTTGCTGAAGATCTGGAAAATGCTGGCGGCAAAGCCCACCGCCAGCAGCCCCAGCCCCAGCACGTTGCTGTTCAGCCATCGCATGCCCCTGGTGCCTCCTCTGCCGTCCTTCCTCCGCTGGTCGCTTCGGTGACGTGTCGCAGGTTCCGACTTCGTCGTCCCGGGTGGGCTTGCAACATCGCCCTGTTCCCACGTGTGTGATTGTCTGTCAGCGCTGCTCCTCCTGCTTCAATATGGTTATTCGCGGGATCTGCTCCTCCGGAACGCCCAGACGCCGCAGCGCCAGCTGCGATTCATATGCCTTGCCGCTGTTGGGCGTCTCGCGGATTATCTTGGTGTAGTACTTGATCGCCGTGGCGCGATCGTTCAGAAACCGGTCGGCCAGATTCGCCACCCGCCAGTAGATCGGCCCCTTGTTGGCAACGTCCGTCCAGCCGATGGCGTCGGCCTTCTCGTAGCATTCGACGCTGCGCCGGTAATCCCGCAACGGGTAGAAGTATGTGTCGGCCAGATACTGCCACATGGCCGACGCCAGTTCGTCCTTCGGATGGTCAGCCAGCCACGCGTGAAGTATCTCCACGCCCTTGCGCACCTGTTCCGGCTCGTAGGTCTGAATATACGTAGCGGCTATGCGCAACGTGGCTTCGCCGGCGATCGGCTCGTTCATGAAGCGGTCGCGGACCCTGATGTACCACTCGCGTGCTGCTTCGAGGTCGGGCGTGTCGCCCCCGTAATCGCGCAATTCCGCTATGCGCCCGAGGTTCATCATCGTCCGCGCCGCCAGAGGCGAGTCGGGTGTCTTCTCCAGCAGCATCTTGTACAGCGACACCGCTTCGTCGATGCTGGCCTTTGTCGGCGGCGAAATGTGCTGGGCGCATACCGCCTGCCCGAAAACGGCCTGCTGCCATACCGGCGAGCCCTCAGCGGCAACAGCCACGGCCTTGCGAAAAAACCCCCGGGCACGCTCGAAGTTCACATAGCCGATCTCCGTCGCGCCCTGTTGCACCAGTTCCTCGGCGCGCTGCGCTCCGGCCGCCGCCACGGCCATGATCGTCAGCATGGACAGGCGTCGCACGGGCATGCGCTCATTCTAACGGACGTGCGCAACCGGTCCATGCGGATAGCGCCGAGAATGCCGAAAAAAACGCGCGTCATGCCGCGCCGCCCGGGCATCGACCGTCGCACGGCCCCGCACGTTGTGGTCTAATGCCGCAAAGCGCCTTTCATGATACGCCGGCGCCGGGCGCGCGGGCGGACGCCTCCGCCCGGCCGGCGGGCGCCGGAGGAGCACACATATGCCATTCATCCCGCATGATCTCCGCCGTGGCGGCGCTGCAGCGGTCTTCGTTCTGTGCCTGCTGTGCGCTGGAGCGTATGCCGCTGAAAGTGACCGGTCCGTCGTGCTCGATGTGTCGCCCACGCTTGTATCGCTCCACGTTAAGGATGCCGAGCAGCGCGCGGTTCTCGTGGAACTCGGCCGACAGGCCGGATGTTACTTCGCCGCCAACCCGCCGGAACTTTTCGCCGCCGACCGGCCGCGCGTCAGCCTCGATATCGATAAGGCGCCGTTCTGGACGGTCATGAAACAGGTGTGCGAGAAGACGTCGCTGTATCCGAGTTATCTCGAACGCCATAGCTATACGCTGTCGGGCGGCTCGCGCGGCTGGATGGACGGTCCGAGCGTCGTAAGCGGCGCGTTTCTGGTGGTGGCCTCGCAGGCCGTGCGCGTCGATTCGCTGCGCTTCGCCGAACCCGACGTGAAGATTCGAGATGCGGCCATCGGGCTGGTTGTGCTGCCCGAGCCGAAACTGCGGGTTCTGCGTGGCACGAAGCATCCGCGCCTGGAGAAGGTGCTTGACGAGAAAGGCCGATCGCTCATCGGCGACGCCGCCGTGGCCGACGGCGGGCTTGTCGGGGGCGGCCCATTCGCCTGGAACGTGGAGATAAAGCTTCCCGCCGCGGCGTCGGCGACGCGCATATCGCTTCTCAAGGGGCAGTGCCGCTATCTGGTCGCCAACTCCTGCCTGCGGTGGGAGATTCCAGACATACTCAAGGTCGCCAACGCGACGAAAACCGCAGGAGGCCGCACCTGCCGCATCATCAGTGTGCACAAGGACGTCAACAGGGGCGTCGAACAGGTGTCCGTGACGCTGGGCATCACCAGTACGGGCAGGGACGTGCTGGGACAGATAGTCCATCCGGCGGGCATCGAGCTCTGCGATGCGGAAGGCCGACCATATCGCTTCCGCGGCTGGACGCGCATCATCGACAGGACTCCGCCGGAGTATGCGTTCCACTTCTCGCGGCTTGCCGAAGGAGACGGTCCGATGCCGGGCGAGCCGGCCAAACTGACGTGGGACATAATAACCGGCGCGGAAGAAGTGGCCGTGCCCTTCGAGTTCAAAGACCTGCCGCTGCCCTGAAACCGGCCGGCAGCGGGTTGTGCCGGCGCCGGTGCCTGAAAAGGTTCAACCTCTGCGCCGGCGGTGCCTCACACTTGACACATAAGACCGGCGGGGAGCATCATGCGCCTGATGAGCAGGGCGGTCGTGCTTCAACATGTGCCTCACGAAGGTCCCGGGCGCATCGCGCCGATTTTCCGCGATTACGGCATTCGCGTGGAAGTGCGGCGGCTTTACGCCGGCGACGAGGTGCCAACCGCGGCCGACGAGATGGATCTGCTTGTCGTCATGGGCGGGCCCATGGGCGCCGGCGACATCGAAGACGCCCGCTATCCATTTCTGAGAAAGGAAGTTGCGCTGCTCAAGGAGTTCATCGCAGCCGACAGACCTGTTCTGGGCATATGCCTTGGCGCCCAGTTGCTGGCGCTGGCCGCGGGCGCAAGGGTCTATCCCAACACGCGAGAGTCGAACGGTCAGCGTGTTGCGGCTCCGGAAATCGGCTGGGCACCGGTGTATCTGCCTTTTCCCGGCGGCAACGACCCTGTGCTGGCAGGTGTTCGCAGCGGCGCCGTCATGTTCCACTGGCATTTCGATACTTTCGACCTGCCTGCGCAGCCGGCCGTTGCCGGCGGTTTGCCCGCTCAGGCGGCGTCAACCAGGGCAACTCTGCTTGCGTCAACGCCGGTGTGTACTAATCAGGCTTTCCGGCTCAGAAAACGGTTGCTCGGATTCCAGTATCATTTCGAGATGGACATCGACGGCATCGAGGCCATGCTCACGCATGCGCGCGATGACCTGCTCAAGGTTCTCGGCAGCACTGGCGACCAGCAGATAAAAGCCGACACGCAGCGGTATTACGATGAGTACCGTCGTGCGGGCGATCGGATCATACACAACATAGTTCACTGCTACCGGCTTCATTGAGCCGTGCTGACCGGCGCGATAAGCGTCCCGGATCTTCCGATGTTCGATTTCATCCGCCGATGGAACCGCAGCCAGCAGGCCGAACCGTATGTACGGCCGTGGGGATTGGCCACACCCGTGCTGGTTCTGGTCACATGTCTGCCGCTTCTGCGCCCGCTTTTGCATCCGACGGGGATCTCGGACAATGAGCGCGAGCGGCTCGCTACGATACAGGCTATCGTCGAACATCGCTCGCTGGTCATCACCGATTCGACTTTCTTTCCTTCCACGTCAGCCAAACGGCCCGATGCCGCGCATCGCGCTGCGCGACAGGTGCGCAGCACTCAGCCGCCGGTGCTCGCAGCCATACTGGCCGGACCATACTGGCTGATGCACAGGCTGGGGCTGACTTTTTCGGCGAATCAGGCGCTGGCGGCGTATCTCCTCACGCTGCTGGGGGTTACTTTGCCGGTGTGCGGAGCGGCAGCGGTCATATATCGTCTGGGGCGCCTCCTGGAACTTGACAGACCCTGGCGCATGGGGCTGGCGTTTGTCTGCATATTCGCCTCGGGACTGATCAGTTATGCCACGGTCCTCAACTCTCACGCGCCGGCCGCCGCGCTGCTGATGGCCGCCACCGCCGCCATTTTTCACGGGGCGATGACCCGGCATCAGCATCACGGAGTGGCGTGGGTTGGGGTCGCCGGTTTTCTCGCAGCGCTGGGAGCGGTCATCGACCTCGGTGCACTTGTGTATCTGGTACTTCTGCCGCTGGTGGTTCTCGCCCTGCGGTGGACGATTGCCGCGAAACTTGTAGCGCTGGCATGCTACATCGTCGGGGCGGCGCCGCCTGTGGCGTTGCATGCTGCGCTCACCGTGCCCGTTACAGGCGACCTGAGGCCGGGCATGCTGACGGAGAACGTCTCGCGGGTCGTGGTACATTCGGCGCCAAAGGCGGCGATTGACGATACGGACGACGATGAACAGCCGGATGCCCTGGCCGTCGCGCTGGTTCGCGCTGTTGACGGCGCGGCGGGAGCGCATGGCCTGTTGAGCCATTTCCCCGCGCTGTGTCTGGGGCTGGCAGGCATCTGGGCGGTATTGCGCGGTCACTGGCCGGTCGCAACCAAGGCCCTGGCGACGGTAACCATAGTCGGCGCGGCGGCTGTTGTGGGAATTTATGCCGCTGCCGGAGCCGACTGGGACCAGCCCATGTTCGCAGCGCGATGGTTCATCGTGTTCACACCGCTGCTCATGTTCTGGGCAGGCGCGTGGCTGCGCCGAGGCCACAAGGCGTGGGCGTGGACTGCGGCGGCGTGTGTTGTCGGCTTCAGCGTGATGGCGGGGCTGGCCGGTGCGGCCGCGCCGTTCACCCGGGCCGCTGCCGGTCAGTACACCCTGGCTGCCGCCGTCAGAGATATATTCGCAAAGCCCGCTCAACCTCTCCGCCACAGTGCCACTATGCCGCACGCCGGCGGCTCAGACGCCGCCGGTAGTAGTCCAGCACGCCCGCGGCGATGATCACACAGCCGGTGACGATGCGCTTCGTTTCGTGTTTGGCGCCCAGCGCGGCCAGACCGGCGCCGAGCACCGCCATGATGAGCACCCCCAGAAATGACGCCACCACGGAACCTCTGCCCCCCATGAGGCTTGTGCCGCCGATCACGACGGCCGCAATCACCTGAAGTTCAAAGCCCGTTCCGGCGTTGGGGTCGGCGGCCTCGAAGCGCGACGTGTCGATCACGCCGGCCAGCGCCGAAAGCAGCCCGCTCGCTGCGAAAACTGCGATCTTGACCGGCCGGGGGTCGATGCCCGAAAGCCGCATGGCCTCTTCGTTGGTGCCGATGCCCACGACGTACCGACCGAAAACGGTGCGCGAAAGTATGAGCTGTCCGGCCGTCACGATGGCCACGGCAACAAGAAAGGGCAGAGAGAACAGAAGATATGACGCGTTGGCCGCCTCGAGCGCATCTTCCACGCTGCGCCCGCCATCGCCCGACCACGCAACGAAGGGCAGGCGTCTGCCCGGCGCCCAGTCCTTTATGCCCACGATCAGCGACGGCTCGCACATCACCGTCACCTGCGATCCCAGATACTGCGTCTGCGAATTGGTCAGCAGATAAGCCGAACCGCGCGCGATCTCCAGCATGCCCAGCGTCACGATGAAGGAGGGCACAACCCAGCGTATCGCCACCACGCCGTTCAGCAGGCCGCACAGCAACCCCGCCGCCAGAGCCAGCGCCACCGCTCCGAGCAGACCCAGTTTGAGTCTGAACGCCACGTCCACGCCTATGATGGGCAGGTGGAAACTCACATCGCGGCCCAGGAGGCTGATGCCCATTATCACGCCGGCCAGACCGGCCACCGAACCCACCGACAAATCTATTCCGGCGATGATCAGGACATAGGTCATGCCCACCGCTATGACGACCGTCGCCGGTATCTGATTGGCGATCGTCTGAAACGTCTCGCGGCTCAGAAAATGTTCCGTGCGCAGCCCGAAAAACACCACCAGCAGCGCCAGCACTGCCAGCAGTCCGGCGTACTCCGCCATGCCGGCGGCCAGGCTCCGCAAACGCAACCGGAAAGCCCCGTTCGTGGTACACCTCCGCTTTCGTCCATGCCTGCCGGGCGCGCTGCCCCCCGCGCAGGCGTTCTTCGCCAGTCACGCGCCGGCTGAAACGCCCGGCGCACCACCGGCCTTCTGTTCGCCGGTGACCGCCGCGGCCATTATCGCGTCCTGCGTCCACGCGCCGCGGTCGAATATGCGCACCAGCCGGCCGGCCGACATGACCGCTATGCGGTCGCACACGGCCATCAGTTCCATCAGGTCCGACGAGACCATGGCTATCGCCTTGCCGCGCGACGCCAGTTCGTGCAGCAGCTCGTATATCTCGAACTTCGCCCCCACGTCTATGCCGCGCGTCGGTTCGTCGAAAAGCAGTATGTCGCAGTCGCGAAGCAGCCACCGCGCCATGACGACCTTCTGCTGATTGCCGCCGCTCAGACCCGCCGCCGGCTGGTCCAGACAGTGGCAGCGTATCGACAGCAGCCGCACCAGCCGCTGCGCTTCATCGCGCTCGCGCCCCGCGCGCACCCACGTGCGCAAAGCCGCCAGGCGCGCGATGCACGCCAGCGTCGCGTTGAAGCGCACCGACAGCGGCAGAAACAGCCCCTGGCGCCGGCGGTCCTCGGTGAGCAGGGCGATGCCCAGTTTCACGGCCTGCCGCGGACTGCGGATGCGCACGGGACTCTGGCTGCCGTGGAGATATATCTCGCCGCCCTCCGGAAGGTCGGCGCCGAAGATGGCGCGCATGGTCTGCGTGCGCCCCGAACCCATCAGACCGGCGAATCCCAGTATCTCCCCGCGATGGAGATCGAAACTGACATCGCGCAAGGCCTTTCCGCAGCGCAGACCCCGCACGCGCAATGCGAGGGCGCCCCGCGGGCGCGGCCGCCATACCGTATCGCGCAGCTCGCGGCCCACCATCTCCGTGATGATGCGGTCGATGCTCACCTCGCCGGCGCGATGCGTGGCGATGCGGCGTCCGTCGCGCAGCACCGTGATCCGGTCGGCGATGCGGGTTATCTCCTCCATGCGATGGGAAATGTAGATGATGCCCACCCCGGCCGACTTCAGCGACGCTATCTGCGCGAAAAGCATTTCCGTCTCGCGGCCGGTGAGCGCCGCCGTCGGCTCGTCGAAGATCATCACATCGCACTGCCGCGACAGCCCCGCGGCGATCTCCACCATCTGCTGCTGGCCTATGCCCAGCTGCTCCACGGGCGTGTCGGGCGGCACATCGTCCAGCCCCACGCGCTCCATCACCCGGCGCGCCTCGGCCGCCAGCCGCCGGCGGTCGATGAAACCAAACCGGCGCGGCAGACGGTTCAGGAAGATGTTCTCGGCAACCGACAGCGTGCCGATCAGGTTCAGCTCCTGCATGACCATGTACACGCCGGCCTTCTGGGCCTCCAGCCGGCTGACGGGCGCAAAACGCCGGCCGCGCAGGAGCATCGTGCCCGCATCCGGACGCACCACGCCGGCGATGGCGCGCCCCAGCGTGCTCTTGCCCGCGCCGTTTTCGCCCACGACCGCGTGTACTTCGCCGCGGCGCAGATCGAAATCGATGTCCGCCATCGCGACAACGCCCGGAAACTCCTTGCGCAACGCGCGCACCTCAAGCAGCGGACAGACTGTCTGATCGCCTTCCATCGGACCGGCGGGATTGTAAACGGCCGGCGACGGCGTCGTCACGGCGCGGTTATCAGGTCCACCGGCGTTTCCTTGTCTTCCGGTGCCACGCCGGTGCGCAGAATGTGCAGCGCGTGCTCTATGCCGAAAACCGCTATCTGATCGGCATGTTGATCAACCGTGCACAGTATCCGGCCTTCCTTCATGAGCTGCTGCACGGCGCTGATGTTGTCGAATCCGACGATGAGTATGCGGCCTGCCTTGCCGGCCTCGCGCACGGCCGCCAGCGCGCCCAGCGCCATGCTGTCGTTGGCACAGAGAATGGCCTTCAGACGCGGATACTGCGGCAGGAAAGCCCCCACCACGGCGTTAGCCTCGCGCGTCTCCCAGCGGCCGGTCTGCGACGTGACGATCTTCATGCCGGCCGCGTTCATCGCATCCTCGAACCCGAGTTTGCGCTGGATGGCGTTATAGGCATTCGGCGCGCCCTCGATTATCGCCACCTCATCGCCTTTCTTCAGACGCTTCGCAAGGTATTCCCCCGCCAGACGCGCCCCCTTGCGGTTGTCCGGGCCCACGAAAGGTATCTTCGCGTTCTTCTCCGCCAGCGCCGCCGCATCGAACCGATTGTCTATGTTCACGACGATTATGCCGGCGTCGATGGCCTTCTTGCACACCGGCACCAGCGCCCGCGAGTCGGCCGGCGCGATCACTATCGCATCCACCTTCTGCGCTATCATCTGCTCCACCAGATCGATCTGCCGCGCCACGTCCTGCTCGTCCTTGATGCCGTTGGCCAGCAGCTCGTACTGGTCGGGATGTTTCTTCTGATGAGCCCGCGCGCCGTCCTCCATGGTCTTGAAGAACTCGTTGGCCAGCGACTTCATCACCAGGGCAATGCGGTATTTCCTGGTCTCCGCGCCGCCGGCAATCGTGCACAACAATCCCAACGCGGCCGCCACGACAACCAGTGTCCGATTCAGAGTAGTCATAGGTGGTTTCCTGTGCCCGGATCCCGCGCCGGAGCGCACGCGCGCCCCGCCGCATCGCTCTTACCGTTTCAGCCGCGACGCGCGCTGCGGCGCGCCGCGCGGCTTTCATTCAATGGCTATCTTCGCCCAGTATCCCGCCTCCCACGACCAGCCGTTGGGCTGGTTGAGCAGTTCCAGCATGACCGTCTTGCCCGACCACGGCGACAGATCCACGCTGACATCCATCCATCCGCTCTTGCAGGTGTCCTTGCCAACGACCTGTTTGAAAACCTCCTTGCCGTCGGCCTTCACGATCAGAACCCAGTCGCCCTGCGGATGGTGGCCGACGGTGAGTTTCAGCGTCTTCTTGTCGGCCGGCAACTCGACTTTCCGGCTCAGCACGCATGGGGTCTGCGCGTTGAGCGGATGAGTCACCAGCACGTTCTTTCTGCCGTTGATGTCGGCCGCGATGCCCGGCGACATGTCGCTGCCGCAGTTGTCAACCTTCCATCCCGGCGCGAACTTGTCCACCGCGGCGCTTATGTCGATCTTGACCGCCGCCTGCCTGGCGCCTGCGGGCACCCTGATCTGCGCCATCTCCTCCGCAGTGAATCTGCTGTTGGCGATCGGTCCCGGTTCCCAGCACTGTTCCAGTTTGCCGGGTCTGGGCGTCTGCACGGGGATGACAAACACTTCTTCGCCGTTGGCGTCTTTTTCCACCCGCCCGCCGGCTTTCGCAACCGCCTGCCGCGCAACCTTCTCGCAGGCGGCTATGAGTTTGGGAAAGTTATATTCCGTGTGGCTCCAGTATCTGCTCTCATCCAGTTTCTCCTTGAACGTGGCCGGCAGGGCGTCGAAACCAATGGTCGTGAACAGCACGCCTGCCGTGCTCGAGGGGTTGCAGTCGCTGTCCTGTCCGCAGCGGCACGAAATGGTCATGGAATTCATGGGGTCGCGCTTGCCGTAGAGCAGTCCGATCACCACATACGCGCCGTTGATCTTGGCGTCGATGTTGAAGGCGCGCTTATCGCAGGAGAACCGGCGGTAGTTCGGATCCTTCTGATATTTGTCGTCCACGCGCTGCCATGTCTTTTCCCAGTTGTCCGGGTCCTCCTGATACCATTTGAGCACGTCCCGTATGCACTCGGCGTACTGGCTGCCCTCGGGGATGGCGCGCAGACCTGCCTGCACTATCTTCACCGGATCCGTCTCGAAGAACGCCTCGGCGTACATGGCGCCGATGAACTGGCCGGCGTACAGGCCGTCGCCGTAATTCATGAGCCGCCCGAACTTCTCGCCCAGCTCTATCACCACGTTCGGCAGACCCGGCGCCACCAGCCCCGAAAAGTCCGCCTCTATCTGATAGTCGATGTCGTCGGCATGCTTGTTGAACTGCGGATGCCCCGAATCGGGCGGAGCGATGCCCCGCCGGAGATTGTCGCGCCCGGCCGCGTTGGCGTGCCACAGAGCATAGCCGCTGTTGGCGAAGTCGATGCCCGCCTGGCGTATGGATACGTCCAGACCGTGCACTTCAAGCGTGCGCAGGAAAGTCATCTCCACATACAGATCATCCTGCCCGAACGAGCCGTTGATCGTGTTGGGGTTCCATTTCGGTGTCTTGTCCTCCGGAATGATCTGTCCCTTCCATTTGAACTCGGTGGGCGCGCCGAAGGCCACGCCGGCCATCTGCCCCAGCCATCCGGCCTTCATCTTGTCGCGATAGACCTTCAGCGGAAGCCGCCGCATCTGCGCGGTCTCCTCCGCCGCTGGCAGAGCGGTCCACGCCAGCAGCACAACAACGCTCGTCAGCCACGACCATCGCTTCATAAGATGCCTCCTTGTGCTCGAAAGCGGATTATAACCCGCGCCACTCTGTACGGCGCACGCGCATTGCCGTTGAGCCGTCCATCGCGCACACTGCCAGCGTACTGTCGAAAGGTCCGTGAATGAATAGACCCTGTTTTCCGCTATTCCTGACGATGCTGTGCGTCGCCGCCGCTGCCGCTGACGAAGGCCTCAAGCGCATACCGCTGCGGCGCTCGATGGTCACCAACGAAGCCGGCTGGGGCAATCCCGCCGCCATCGTTGACGAGCAGGACCGCATCGGCGATCCGCCCTCGACTCAGCCCGCCACGGCGTGGGAGACCGACTGGCGACACGCCAGAGAGTTTCCGGCCAGCGCATATCTCGATCTCGGCAGTGAATATCCGCTGGCGGTGCTGTGGCTGTACGACATAAACGACGTCGGCACGCTGGAGATATCCGCCGGCCGGCCCGGCAACTGGCGGAAGATCGCTTCATACGAGACTAGAGCCTATCGCCAGTGGGTGCGCATACCTCTCGATGTGTCCACGCGCTATCTGCGTCTTACGCGCCTCGCCCCCGGATGTCTTTTCAGCGAAATCGCCCTGTATGCCTATACCGAAGAGGGCTGGAAGGCCTTTCAGCAGCGCAAAGCGGCCGAGGCCAGAGCCGCCGAAGAACGCCGCGCGGCGCTGGTGCGGGCGGAGGAAGAGGCGAAAAACCGTCCCCTCGTGGACATGGGACCGCTGTTCGGCCGGCTGCCGCTGGTTGACGAAATTGATTGCGCGGCCCCGCAGCCCGGCCATATGTTCATCGAAGGTCCGGCGGGGTGCAGCCAGGTGCAGCAGATCCTCACTTCGCCGTGCCGCGTGGTGGCGCCGCGTTCCGGCGAGGCGTCGTTCATCTCCTTCCGCGTCGGCAGGTACAAACTGCTCAAGCCGGGTGCGGCCTATCTCCTGACCGTCGAGTATCCGGAGGACGAACCGCGCAGCATGATGGTAATGAACGGCGGCTGCGAGACGGTGCGCGGATTCCACACCGGCCCGACCGTCGGCGACGCCCTGCGCGCCAAATACGTGTGGTCCAATCCCGAATCGCTGCGCGTGCCGCTGTCCGGCAGATGGGAAACATGGAAGCAGGTCTTCTTTCTGCACGACCGCTTCCCGAAACTGGCTTTCATCCGCGGCGCTGGCCTGCGCGAACTGACCGTCGAGGACGGTTTCCCGGTTACCATCGCCCAGTACTCCGCGGAGAACGACCCGCCCTCGCGCGGATTGGCCGTGCGGCGCATACGGCTGCTGGAGATACCCGACCCCGCGAAACTGACCTTGAAGCTGGCTTTGCCGCCGGCGGGATTGCCGCGCCGGCACATCTTCTGGCGCGAGGAGATGGCCGACGGCGTTATCGACAGCGCCAAGCCCGAGGAAAGGGGGCTCGCACGCCCGCTCGACTGGTACGTCTTCAAGGCGGGGCTTATGAAGTTCCTGGGCATAAACACCTTCACCAAGGACCTGCTGGAGTTCGGCGCATGTCAGCATTGGGATTCCACCCCCGGCGGCGGGCATGACTGGGTCTTCTTCGCCGAGCGCCACAAGGACCTGTGGGGGCAGATAGTCGAACTGATGGGCCGCGAGGGCTTTGACGTCCTTCCCTACTATGAATACGCCGGCAGCCGCGGTTACAAGGGCATAGGCCACCAGCGCCGCGCCAAGCCGCTCACGCGCGACGACGCCTATACGCACATTAAATGGATCGAATCCTCCAACGCCGACATAACCGACCCCGACACCATCGCCGACTTCAGGAAGATGCTTGACCTGACCATCGTGCGCTACCGGGACAAGGCCAGATTCGTCGGCGCGTGGATCCGTCCGCGCATGCAGCTGCCCATCAGTTTCGGCGACGGCGCGCGGCAGCGCTTCGCCGCCGAAGCCAACGGCGGGCAGCCCGTCACGCGCCAGCAGCTGATAAACGACAGAAACCTTCTCCAACGCTATTACGACTGGTGGTTTGACAAGCGCAAGGCCTTCCTCGAGGCCGCGCGCGATCACCTGCGCAACGCAGGCGTGAATCCCGATGCGGTCATCCTGTTTACGGCCGACGCTTCCGAACCCGGTCCGTCGTTTCCATGGTGGGACCGGCGCATCGTAACCGACGATCCGGCCGCGTGGTCGGCGTGGCTGAAAGACGTCGATTGGGGCAACTCCCGGCCCATAACGCCGCTGGCCTTCGATGAGGTTCTCAGGGAGGGTTTGTATATGAAGGCCCTGCTCAGCCCGCCGCTCGACTGGGGCAAATGGGAGGTGAGCCATGCCTCGCCGGCGGCCGACCCGCATCGCTATGCGAAGACGCCGGGCGTGCTCCTGACCCACGGCTTCAACCGCGCCTATACCGTGTCATCTCCGCGGACTTTCGACGCCTTCCGCGGTCCGTCGGGCCTGGCCATCGTGCGCCATTACGCGCTCAACGAACACATGATTTACGATAAGAACGACAAGGAAATCCTCGGCTATTACGTGGCCGATGTGGAACGCGCCGGTCCGTACTGCATGATGGCCGAGGCGCTGGCCATGGCCAACGGCGACCCCACGCATATTGGATATCTCGTGGGCAGTTGCTTCAACCGCGGTTTCCCCGAATACGTGCGCGATTTCAATGCCGCGTTTCTTTCGCTGCCGGCGCTGCCCAGCCGCAGGCTCGACGATGCATGCGCCGACCGCGAGATAGTCGTGCGCATCATCGAAACCGCCGCGCACGGCTGCTGGCTGGCCGTCGTGAACACCGGCTGGTCGGCAAAGAGCGCGAAGATAATCCTGCCCCGCACCGGATCGCTCAGCGACGCCGTAACCGGCGCCCCGCTGGCGGTTGCCGGCAACACTGTGGCGATCGACATGGCGCCGTGTCAGCTGCGCGCTTTGCGACTGGCGCCCGCGCCGGAATAATGCGGCGCAGCTCGCGGCCGACTGCCCGCGGCGGATTGTTTCAGCCGGCCAGTACTTTGGCCTGCGCTTCCACGAACGCCACGCAGCGGGCCACGTCGTCGGTGAGTTGCGGCGAGTCGTGCTCGTACTCGATCGTCATCACGCCGCGATAGCCCTGGCGGTGCAGCTCCTTCAGAACCGCCGCGTAGTTGGCCTTGCCCTCGCCCAGGGGCACGTCGCGCGACTTGCGGTTGCCCATCTCCGCGGCGTCTTTCAGATGAAACCCCAGTATCCTGCCTTCCAGCTTGCGCAGGCATTCGACCGGATCCAGTCCCGACCGCACCCAGTGTCCGGTATCGCAGCAGGCGCCGATCCGTTTGCTGCGCCCCTTGCACACGGCCAGGACGTTCTCCGGGCTCCAGTAGTGCGAGCTCGGCGATTCGGGATGATTGTGTATCGCCACGTTTATCTGGTACTCCTCGCACAATTTCTCGATCATGTCGAAAGCGCTGGCGGGAGGTTCGGCCACGATGGTTCCGGCGCCCATCTCCTTGCAGAACTCGAATATCTTCACGGCCTTGTCCCGGTCGGCCCCCAGATCTGCGTAATACGCCGACATGCTCATGCCGCGATCGTCCAGGCGCTGTTTGAGCTCCTTGCGCACGTCTGCCGGAAGATCATGACTGGTTTTGAGGTTCGGCCTGGCCTTGTCCAGCGCCAGAAAGAAGCACGGCTCGACATGCTGAATGCCCAGCGCCGCGATCATGTCCAGCGCCTCGTAGAAACTGAACCTGCGGAAGGTGTACAGCTGAGCGCCTATGAGCCAGCCCATCTTCGCCGCCGCCGGCGAACTGCACGCCACCTTCTCCGCCCCGCGGCACACCTCCGGCACGCCGCCCGCGGCCACGCCCGCGGCCAGCACCGAAGCCGCCTTGAGCACATCGCGACGATTGATCCCGGACATGATGACCTCCTCGGAGAATGATCGACCCCCAGCCGCTGTTCGAGCGCCGCGCTTCTGCAACGCCGGGGCCGGTTGGCCCTCATTCTCACGCCCTGCATCGCTGCCGTCAACGCTGTGACCTGTCGGACGACGCGGGCGTCGGCGCGCCCGGCGCCTGCGCTGGGCCGGTCCCCGGCAGCGAGGCCTGCGGCTCGGTGTGTATCGTGATGTCGGCGTTGGGTATCACGCGCATGACGGCGGATTCGGCCATGTCGGCCATGTCGTGCGCCTCCGAGACCGATTTGCCCCCGTCAACCGTCATGTGCACGTCGATGAACACGCGCGGCCCCGCCGTGCGCACGCGTATGCTGTGGCAGTCAACCACTCCCGGAACCGCCTCGACGGCCGTCCGAACGGCGGCCTCCATTCCCGGCGGCGCAGCGTCCGTCAGAGCACGCAGCGTGCGCAGGCCCATGCGCAGCGTTACCGACGCCGCTATCACCGCCACCGCCAGTGCCGCTATCGCATCGCCGTGCTTGAGCATCGCCGCCGCAGGCCAGCGTTGACCGACCGCGACGCATATCAGCCCCGCTATCACGGCCAGGGAGCTCCATATATCGGTCTCGAAGTGCAGCGCGTCGGCTTCAAGCGCCTGGCTGTTGTGCTTCGCGGCGGCCCGGCGCAGCGCACGCGAACGCGAGTAGTCCACGACGATCGACAACACCATCACCCCGAACGACCATACTCCAACGGTTACATGTACCTGACCGCCCAGCAACCGCTCGATCGCGCTGTAAACTATCCAGCCGCAGGTAACCAGCAGCAGAAGCACCTCGAACAGCGCCGAAAGATTCTCTATTTTGCCATGGCCGAAGAGGTGCTCCGCGTCGGCCGGTCGGTCGGCCGCCCGCACCGCCCACCACGTGGCTGCCGCCGCGATCAGATCAAGGGCCGAGTGTGCCGCTTCCGCCAGTATTCCCAGACTCTGCGTCGCTACTCCCACCACGACCTTGATCGCGGTTATACATACCGCCGCCAGCAGCGACGTCATGGCGACGTGTGTCTTCTCGGATGTCGCAGTTGGCCGGTCCATCGTTCATCCTGAACGAAGGTATGTTAGCAATACGGCCCGGCCGGGGCGACTCTGCGGCAGGCAGTTGCCTTGTCGCCGGCCTGCCGCGCGAAACGGGCTTCCGTCTGCCGGACAACACTTCGGCGGCATCCGGCACACCATCACGGCAATTCCGCAGGGCCCGGGGTAATGCGCTCAGCTCGACAGACAGGCCCGATGTTGCCGCTATTCAGCCGCCGGTTCTTGTCCCTTGAGCAGGGCGGCTGTGGTCTTTGCCGCTCTTACGACGTAATTGTCGGTGTCTTTACAGGCCTTCTCGATGGCCGGCAGCGCAAGACGAGCCTTGTCGCCGATGTGGTCCAGAGCATTCATCGCCTGAAGTCTGACTCGCGGTTTGGGGTGTTCCGTTGCCAGCTTCGCCAGCGCTGCCACGCCCTTCTGCTCGTGCTCCGTCCAGCACAGCGCTTCTGCCGCCGCCACCTGCACAGACCCGGAGCTGTCGTCCAGCCGGCGCAGCAGGGCGGCCGCCGCCGGAGCAGCCTTCTGCCTGAGCATGACGCATCCCAGCGCGCCCCACCAGCGCATGCATTCATTGGCGTGATCCAGCAGTTCCACGAGTTTCGGCAGATTCGCCGGGTCGCGCCGGCTGGCCATTTCGGCGGCGTCGATTACCGCTTCCACCGGATAGTCCCGCTCGTTGCGGCTGGCGTCGTATCCTTCCAGATCGGAGCCTTCGGGAATGAACCCGTTGTCGCGAACCTCCACCAGATGCCGGCGCAGAGCGGCGCGCATGCGCTGGAGTATCTCCTGATGCTGAGCGCTGCCCGCCAGATTGTTCACCTCATCCGGGTCCGTCTGAAGGTCGTAAAGTTCTTCGGCCGGCTTTTCCTCCCAGAAGGTTTTCTGCGGCCCGGAGAGTTTTCCTTCCTTGTACAGACGATGCCAGACCTTCACGGATTGCTGCTGGAACATGTAGCTCACATACTGGCCCCACGGCAGATGCGGCATGTAGTTGCGCAGGTAGCGGTATCGCCTGTCGCGCACGGTACGGATCATGTCGTAACGCTCGTCCATCCGGTCGCGGAAGGAGAAAGAGTAATCGCGCGGCGCAGCCCCCGGACCGGCGAATGGTCTGCCCTGCATGTACTGCGGTATCGGCACGCCGGCAAGATTCAGCACCGTCGGCGCGAAATCGACGAAATTAACCGGCCAGTCGATCCGCGAACCCGGCGCTGCGGGCGCCAGATGCCGGAACTTCTCGGGGAAATATATTATCAGCGGCACGTGAGTTCCGCTGTCGTACGGGAAGCGCTTGCTGCGCGGCAGAACGCCGCCGTTGTCGCTGTAGTAGAATACGATCGTGTCCTCGGCCAGGCCGTCTTCCTTCAGCGCCGCCAGCAGTCTTCCCACCTGTTCATCCAGTCGCGCCATCTGGTCGTAATAGTGGGCGCGGTCGGCGCGGAACTCCGGGGTGTCGGGGTGATACGCCGGCAGACGCACGCTGGCGGGGTCGGTGGTGCGATCCAGGGGCTTCTGCCCGCTGCGGGCCGCGGGGAAGACCCGGCTTTCGTGCGTTACCTCGTGGTTGAATACCGCGAAAAACGGTTTGCCCCCGGGACGATTGCGCCAGTGCGCCTGGCGGCTGGATTCGTCCCACGTGTCTTTCATGTTTATGGGGGCGTTGTAGTCGGTCTTGGAATTGTTGGTGCAATAGTATCCGGCATCGCGCAGATAGGCTGGAAAACCGCGCAGAAACGCCGGTATGCGCCCTTGTGCCCGCATGTGGTTGGCCGGCCCGCAGCAGGTGGCATACATGCCGCTGATGAGAGTGAACCGCGACGGCGCACACACGGGGGCCGTGGAAAAACAGTTCTCGAACAGCACGCCGCGTGCCGCCAGGGCGTCGATCACGGGCGTGCGCGCCACCTTGTCGCCATAGCACCCGAGATAGGGATTGTTGTCCTCACTGACTATCCACAGGATGTTGGGGCGCGGCGAAGCGGCTCCGGCACGCAAGTGTTCCATCATGGTCAATACCCCTGCGGCAGTTGTACCGGCGATGAACCGGCGACGCGTGAGCGCACAGCTGTCAGACATGTCATATCCTCCAGGGTCGGCCCTTCATGCCCTTCGCGCGTGCTTCCGCGACCGGCGGCAGCCCGCGAACTTGTGTGCATCATAACACCGGGATTGTCCCGGCGGCAGAGGCCGTGCGCGGAGAACGGCGCGCCTGGCTGGCGTCCGCATGCCGGCAACCGCGGGGGTACGCGCCGGGTATAGGGTATGTCGGGGTCGGAGAGCACAGCCCCAGATGAAGGAGCAATGGCCGACGGCATCAAATATGTGGAGAATACCCGTCATGTGGCGATTCGTTCTGCCGATGCTGCCGCTGCTCGCGCCGGTTGTGGCAGCGCCGGCTCAAACTACCGCGCCGGCCGTCGGCAATTACCGCTGGACACGGTTAACCACGGTGCGCAATGCCCAGCGCGTTTTCGCATCCACGGCGGAGCCGCACACGGTTTTTGTGGCATGTCGCGGTGCGTTTCTGATGTCCACCGACGACGGACGGACGTTCGCGGCGCTCGGCGAGGTTCCCGGAACTGTTACCGCGGTGCTGCACAGCCCGCTCGACATGCGCGTCATATATGTCGGAACCGCCGACCGCGGACTTTTCCGCAGCGATGACGGGGGAAAAACCTTTCAGTCGCCGGGCGGTCGCGACAGGGGGCTGGCCCACAACGCCATCCACTCGCTTCTGTTCGCTTCGGATGATCCATCGTTCACGACCATACTCGCCACTCACGGGGCGCGCAACCGCGGCATATCCATGAGCATCGACGGCGGCCGCACCTGGCGCGTCTTTGCAGAGGAATACGGCGCCGACAGCATCATAATGTCGGGAACGACTCTGTTCTTCGCCGGGCTGCATTCGGCCGCCGGCGCCGAGCCGGGCTTCTACCGTTCGCTTGATGCCGGGCGGAACTGGTTTCGCGTGCTCAATGCCGAGAATCCCACGGCCCTTGCCGGCAGCCTGCTGCGGCCTGAGACGGCGTGGTGCGGCACAGCGTCGGGATTGAGCCGCACCGACGATTTCGGCGTGTCCAGCGTTCAGGTCGGTCCGCGAAGCGCCAACATCGCCTGCCTTGCGGTGGCGCTGGCCGCTGCCGACCGCGAGATAGTTTTCGCCTACGACCCCTCGGGCCACGGCGTGATGGTCTCCGACGACGGCTTTCAGACGTTCCGCCGCGTGAACGACGGGCTCTACGTCGGCGAATGGGTCTCCGAAGGCGCCAATATGGTTGCCAGTCTCGATGGGCGCACGCTGTATGCTTGCGTCAACGGCAGCCTGTACGTCGCCCGGACGACGGCGATGCTTTCCGATGTGCGCCTTTCGCCAGCGCTCGCGTGCATCGGCAGCGACGATGTGACGATCAGCGTTCGCGCTCCGCGCGATGCAAAGGTAACCGTCGATCTGTCGCCGCTGTTCGGTCCGGCGGCGTTCGCCCTGGAGCCTCGACCGCAGGACGCCGGCGACGTGTGCACGTTTGCCGGTTCGTTCAGGGTGACCGACGCTGCCGCCAACGCTCCGCCCCGCCAGCCCAGAGAGCAGCCGCGTCCGCGTTATCTGCCCGAACTCGTTCCCCTTACGGTGCGCGCCGCCGCGGGGCAGACAGACCACGCGGCCGTTGCCCTGCTGTGGCTGTCGTCGCCGCAGCGCGATCGCGTCCTGTGGAACGGCGAATCGGCCGATGCGTTTGCCGCGCGCAGCTCCGGCGGGCTGTCGCTGGCGCGCAGCCGCGAGCAGCCGTTGTCCGGACGCACGCATCTCCGGCTGTCCGTGGAGTCGCCCGGCGAAGCAGCGTTCTCCTGGCGCATGGGCCATGAAAACGCCGCTCATCATAAGGTACTGTGCTTCTTTATCCGCTCCGACATCGAAGGCCCGACCGATTTGAGGCTGGCTCTGCTGGACAGCGGAGGCCATTATGGTTTCGTCGGCGGACGCAGGTCCAATGAACTGCCGCTGCGACGCTATCTGCCCGCGGTAGGGCGGCAGTATCAACTGGTCGCCGTTCCGCTGGCCGACCTGATCTGGGGCGGCTCGGCCGACCCGCGCCATTTGCGCGAAATCGCGTTTGTTCAGCCGACAGCCGAAAAGAGGGTTTATGACGTGGACGATCTGATGCTGGTGGTGAAGCACGGGCCGGTCCTGTCCAGCCCGCAGGTAATCATTGCCGGCGACGGGGAGTCGGTGGATTTGCGGGTGCGCGTCGCCAGCGCTGATCCGCCGCTGCGCGTGACCGCGCGCAACGCCGCAGGCGAGGAGACCGCCCTGGTCGCAGAAGGCAGCGACAGCGGGTTCTTCTCGGCCAGAGTGCCCGTCGCGCGCACGGGCACGGGCACGCGCACCGTTACATTTATGGCCGCCGACGCCCGCAGCACCAACGCCCTGACACACACCGTTTTCATTCCGCGACGTTCGCCGGCTGTTGCCGGTCGGTCCACGGGCGCCGTTCAGCGCGATGCCGATCTGTCCGAATTCGCCGGAATCCCGCCGGCGGTGTTCGGTCGGGGGCCGCTGGCGGCCTCGGTGCGATTCCTGCTGGGCGCGAAAGAACTGTACATCGCGGCGGAAGTCAAAGACCCCGATTTTCTGCCGCCGCGGTTTCGGGTCGGACCGACTCTCGACTCGCTGGCGGCCGGACCTTCGCTCGAAATACTGCTCACTTCTCCCAGCCATTCCGCCACGGTCGTGCGCAACTCCGCGGCCAGTTGCGATCATCGCATCGTGCTGGGCCTCACCGATAAAGGCGCGCTGGCCGGCTGGGGCAGGCATTTGCAGCAGGCAGCCGGGCGGAAAACGCCCGACGGCTACGTCATCGAGGCCGCCGTTCCCCAGGACGTTCTCCGCGTGGAGCGCTTCGCATGCGATTTCGCGCCCGGCATCAGCACGCGGCTGGAGATGCGCCTGCGCGGCGCGAGCGGCGATGTCGTATGTTTCGCGGCGCCATCGGAAAAGGAGTCGGCCAATCCCGAAAACTGGGGGCTGATCACCTTCGCCGAAGGCGTCGGGCCGCCGCAGATGCGCTTCGCCGGATGCAGCGGCTCGTCGCTCACTCTGCTGGCAGACAGACCCCTCGACCCCTCGTCGGCCGCGGTTCCGGCCTCATACCGGATCGAAGGATTCCAGGTACAGTCCGCCCGGCTGGATGCCGATCGCCGTACGATAAGGCTGCTGGCCGATAAGCCAGTTCCCCTGCGCGGCCGCTTTGTCATGTCGTTTCCGGGTCTGCGCGGGGCAGACGGTTCGCCGGTTGAAAGCACTCTGACCTTCACAGCGATGCCCGGCGTACCCCTCTCGGGCGACCTCATAAGCGCGTGTCTGGTCGCCAGGCCGGTGGAGGGCGTGGAGTTCAAATCCGCACTGGACGCACCACGGATATCCCAGCAGGAGCGTCCCGCCGCCGGTGCCAGATGGAGCCTTCTGGAAGCGCAAAACGGCATCTTCAATCTGGCCGACCGTTTCGGGCCTCTGAACAATGCCGCGGTCGTCGCGCATGTGTACCTGTACTCCGACGCCGCGCGCAAGGTTCAGCTGTGGTGCGGCAGCGATGACGGCATCAGGATAATCGTCAACGGCACCATCGTTCACGACCGGCCCGGCACGCGCGCGTGCAACGTCGATTCCGACAAGGTCAGGGGCGTGCCGCTCAACGAGGGCTGGAACTCCGTTTATGTGGTTATTTCCACCGCAGGCGGCTCGTGGGAATACTGCCTGCGTGTGATGGACGAAAACGGCAAACCTCCGCAGGGCATCAGTTTCAGCGTGGATGATCCCGACGGTGGCGCCGGACCGACCACGCAGCAGATCGCGCGCGTCGAAGAGGCATGCACCGGCGATACCACCGTGCAGCAGATGCCCTTCATGGGCTGGAACAGCGCGTGGAAACTCAGCACGCGCGCCGCGGAAACGATCATCGTGCCCGACGTCGCCAGGGTGATGCATTTCTCGACGCGCGGCGGCAGCAACATCCTGTGGGTCAACGAACAACTCGCCGGCCGGATCGTCCTCAGGGACGACAATCAATGGCACAACTTCGGTGGCGACAAGGTCTGGCCGACGGCGCAGGATCTGTGGATCAAATACGCCCGCCGGCCCGGCTGGCCGCCGCCCTACGAATTTGACTGCGCCCCGGCCGCCATCGAGCCGATGCCCGGCGGAGCACGTCTGAAGACCAGGCTCAGCCCTCATTTCGGCGCGCAGGCCGTGCGCGAGTTCGTGCCCGACGCCTCGCGCCCGCTGCTCCACGTGCGGCAGTGGTTCGATAAACGCGAAGGCAATCCGGTGGAAATGAGTTTCTGGACGGTTACACAGGTCTGCCGGCCGGCTTACGCCATGCTCCCGCTTCCCCGCGGGGCACAGCAGCAGGGCTTCAGGGCGCTTGGCAAGCTGCTGCCCGACAGGTTTGCTGCGCATCGCACGTGCATCACTCTGCGCAACGATGGCGCGACGCCCCAGAAGGTGGGAGTTGTACCTGGCGATGATCCCGATGACGGCTGGGTGGCGGCGGTCTATGCCGACCTCATGCTTCTTCAGTCGCAGCTGCCTGTATCGAAGGCCGCCTATCCCGATGGGGGCTGTCACGCCGAGGTCTTTGCCGCCAACGACGAACTCGGCGGCTACGTCGAACTGGAGCTTCTCAGTCCGCTGCGCGATCTGCGCAAGGGCGATCAGCTCCGCAACGACATCGTGTGGCAGATAGTGCCTCTGACGGCAGCGCAGTCGGCAGATCCCGAGCAGGCCGCGGCCGCCGCCCGCGAGGCGCATAAGACCGCCCTGAAACTGCTGCGCCCCTGAGCGCCGGTCTGGTCGTTGCCCGCTCGCAGCGCGCAGATCATCCGGCACACAGGCAGGCGCGTCTTTCGCGGCATTGCCACGCCCGCCCGTGCCGCTTAACCTTGAAGCATTGCGGAGATTGACATGGCATCACAGACTAACCAGGGTTCCTGTTCGCAGGCACGCCTCGCCGCGTGGCAGAATCTGCGCAG